>ERZ773108.124-NODE-124-length-80983-cov-8.298722_pt1 | contig 80983 bp, 81 predicted proteins | sample MGYA00580570_ERZ773108 | MGnify/ENA primary metagenome ERZ773108 (study PRJEB29015, sample SAMEA2737840) | human gut metagenome | biome: human gut; feature: human-associated habitat; material: faeces | place: China | collected 2012 ...
CCGTTGTGATGCCGTTGACGTCCACGGCCTGCGTGCGGAAGCGGCGCGTGCTGTCGTAGACGTTTTGGGACTTGAGATAGTCCCCGCTGTACCCCTTGCGCGTCATGCTCGTCGTGGGGCTGCCGGAACCGTTGTGGTAGGTGTAATTCGTCAGGCCGGCCAGCGTATCCTCCTGCAGGTTGTTGCTTGCGTCGTACCACAGCGTGTGCTTTGCGCCGCCGGGCGTGGTATAGCTCTTGAGACGCTGGGAGTCCGTGAAGTACTCGCTCGCCGTTTTGGCGCTGCCGTCCGTCGCCGCGACGGGGTTGCCCTTGCTGTCGTAGCTGTAGGTCTCCGCCGGTTCGAGCACGAGGCTGATGTCCGTGAAATATGCTTCGTTGGCGTTGTAGTCATAGGCGCAGCGCACCGTGATCTCTTTGACCCACTCGTCGCGCTTGCCCGGCACGATGACGCCCGATGCAAACTGCCAGCCCGCGTAGTCCCCGTTGAAGCTCACGTACTGGTTTTCGGTCGTGCCGTCGGTATAGGCGATCTCTGCGACAAGGCCAAAATACCGCTCGTAGCCGTGGACGTGCTTGCGGGCCGTGCCGCCGACGCTCGTCGCCTTGCCCCAGCCGGAGAGCAGGAACGTCGCCTCGTCTGCCGGGAGATTGAGCGGGATGACCTGATGCGTGCGCGCGTAGCCGTTCATCGTGCTGCCGATGTGCATGGACTTGCTGTTCGGCTGGCCGGTGGGGTGCTCGTTGGTGATCGTGTATTTGTTGGCGGTCCAGAAGTCCGGTTTTCCGTTGACGAGCTGCGAGAATCTGCCGTTTTGCACCAGATTGATCTCGGACGCGGCCTCGCCCTTTTCGAGCAGCAGGTCATCGCAATAGGCCGTGCCGTCCGCCTTGTCCTGCAGGAAGGCCATGTAGTATGTGCCTGACGTTTCCGGCGTGAAGGTCACGCTGACCTTTTCCCAGCCGCGGCTGACCGAGGCGTCCGTTTGGTAGTTCACCCGTTCGCTCTTCCACGGCGAGCGGCTCGCCTGCGACAGATCGGCGATCTGGTCGGCCGTGAGCGCCGCAAGATACACGCTGCCGCCCGAATCGAACGCGGTCATGTCGCACGTGTTCACGTAGCCGGAGAAGGTGTAGGTCGTGCCTGCCTGCAGCGCGGCCTCGTGATACATGCCGCTGCCGGGCGCCGTGGTCTGGATCGAGGCGCTGCCGAGGTGCGTCCGGTTTCCGGACTGTGTGCCCGCCGAGGCGGACGTGCTGAACGGCAGCTGCGCCCAGCCGTCTGCGGCGCTGCCGGTGCAGGTCTCCAGGCCGGAGTTGGACAGCAGGTTCGGCGACGATGTGCCCATGGCCGCTGCGCCGGTCAGGCGGTTGTTCGTTTTGCTGGTGCCGTTGTTGCTCGTGTAGTTGGCGGCGCTGACGCCGAGCAGCTCCGAGCGGTCCGTGTTGCTGTCAAAGGCGCAGATCGTCTTGCCGGTATAGTCGAGAATGTAGCTGGTGATCGTGTCGTCCGCGGTATCTCGGGTATGATCCGGGCCGTAGAAACGGTACGATGTCTGCCGCACACCGTCGCGGTAGGCGTGGAAGGCACTGCCATACTGCCGCTGACCGTCCGCCGGCGCGCTGCCAGCGGTGAATTCCCGCACGCGGAACGTGGATCGGACGCCGAAATTGAAAATGTACGAGATCTCCAGACCGTACTGCGCCTCGCCGTCATACAGCGTGATCATGGTCCCGTTCGCCGGATCGTACTGGTAGTACGCACACGTGCCGTCCGCATACGTCACCTGCGTCAGGTGTCCGGCAGAGTCGTAGGTATAGCTCGTGGTGCGGCCGGCGTAGTCCGTCACGCTGGAGAGCCGGTCGCCGCTGTAGGTCAGGTTTGCGACCGTCTGGCTTGCGCCGTCGTGAATGGCCATGACGATCTGCACGAGCCGGTTGGTGGAAGCGTCCTTGACCGGCTTCCACGCGCTGCCGCTGCCGTATGCCGCATTGTAGGCAAAATAGATCGTGTTGCTGTTGTTGTCCGTGATGGAGATCAGGTAGCCGTTGTGGAACACCCATGTGCGGTACTTGTCCATGTCCGTCATGGTGTAAATCGTGTTGCCGCCGCTGGTGGACCTGACGATCTTCAGGCCGAGGCCGTCCTCATCTTCATAGGTATTGGTCGCCGTTTTGCTGAAGTAATGCTCGGTGCCATCCTCGTCGTTATAGACCAGGTACGTCTTGTCGCCGACCTTACACTCCACCACCGTCTGCTGCGCGGAGAGCTTCCAGCCGATGCCGATGCGCATGGAAGAAAAATTCCGCGTGTGCAGGCCGACCGATCCATTCTCCGAAAACCAGCTTCCGGAATATGCGCTGTTGTAGATGTGGCGCAGCGCGTAGGATGCCGGCTCGAGAGAGAGCGAGACATCCGTGCGGTCCAGCGTGAACTGGTTCGTGAAATTCTGGATGGAGAGATCACCCGCTTTTGCTGCCGAGGCCTCCTGATAGGTATAGTAGCTCTCCAGCCCGACCGGGTTGCGGTAGTACACCGCAAAATACGGGCTGTAGTCGTGGTATCCGCTGCCGATCAGGTTGGCAACACGGTAATTCTCGATGCAGTCCATTGTCTCGAGTATTAGGCCGATTGTCTCTGAACCAGTGACGGAACGTTCAACAATCGCTCGTGAAATATCCCATGTGATATATTCCCCGAGTGTGCCTTTACTAACCTTTTGGTAATCCAATATCGTGCGATCGAAAGATAATGCACCAGCATATACATCGTTCCATGTCAAGCTTGACACATTTGACACTGTTCCGTCACATATATGTGCTTCCACTGTTAGATTTCCGTCGGGTGCAGCTCCGCCAAAGTGGTTGGAAGCGAAGAAGCCTGCATGATACAGCGCAATCTCTGCCCGCACAGGAACACAACCGCTGGGGATCTTGGGCAGAGTCAATTTCATGTAAATGTCGCACGCACCGTATGAATCATCCGCAATATAACCGCAATACTGATCCGCTGCATTCGGGGCAACGGAGTTCGGGGCTGCATAACGGATATACGTCGTCAGGACATTGCCCTTGTTGTGCAGCAGGATCGTCGGATCGAGCGTTACGGGATAGGCGCGCTCCGGCGCGTTCATCCACTCCGGATCCGCCTCCACGGTCAGCAGATAGCCGCCCTGGATGCGCTCGAGCCGATAGGCGGCGTCCTCCACCGATGTGACGTTGTTGGCATCCGCCAGAGACGGCGCCGGGATCTCGTAGATCACCTCGCCGCCGGCGCTGCGCAGCAGCACGGAACCATCGGCCTCGAGCGTCGGTGTCAGGCCCTGCATATTCAGCACAAACGAGTAGGCATACTGCTCCTGCTGTTTGTCAATGATGATGCTCTCTTTTACGTTATATCCATAGTTCTGGTACAGCAGGCTGACACCGTCCATCACGTTGTCGAACGCAACGCTGGAGCGGATTTTCTGCGGCTGGATCTTGTCTTTCTCCGCCAGCTTGCTGAAGGTGCGCATTTTGGCCCCCGGGTTTTCCATCCTGGCCGCCGCCGTGGACGTGACCAGCGTATACGCCGCGTCGTCCAGCAGCGGCAGCTCCTCTGCCGTCTCCTGCTGCGGCGCATCCGTCTCCTGCTGCGGCGCATCCGTCTCCTGCTGCGGCGCATCCGTCTCCGCCGCGGCTTCCGCGGGCGCTCGCGGAAGGTCTGCCTCCGTCTGCTCCGCCTCCTGCGGCTGGTCGACGGTCTCCGGTGCCGCTGTTTCTTCGGGGGCTGCCGTTTCCTCCGCTGCCGGAACGTCCGGCGCGACCGCCACAACGTCGCGGCTGCTGCGCCGCGCCAGCGACATCGACACGCTCTGCCCCTGATACGCCGTCTCGAACAGGAAGCCGCTGTCGAGCGACGCGGCAAATTTCCGCGTCATGTCTCCCGCCTGGGCAACATACTGCTGACCGGTTTTCTGCAGCGTGTTGTCGATCTCCTCCCAGGACCCGTCCGCCGTCTGGTAGTGCACTGCCGTCTCGTACTCCACCAGCATGTAGCCCCCGTCCCGCAGCCGGAAATGCTTGACGGATTCCTCGCGCAGCGCGTCCTCCTCGCCGACAATCTCCGCATCGTCGTCCTTCATGGACACCGTTTCGCTGTCTGTACTGATGTCCAGATCGTTTGTTTCGTCGCCGACACCGAATGCCACCACCGGCAGCAGCTGCACCAGCAGCGTCAGCACAAGGATGAGGGATATGCTCTTCTTTACGCCTTCTTTCATATTTCTTTACCCCCACAAAGTAAAATTTTGTACGTTTCTGTAAAAAAATGAAACGTATTGGTGTAATTATGACAAACCCATTTTCCTCTGTCAATACTGTTTTTATATTTTTGATAGAATTTATTAGAAAATATAATTCCAAAAGATGACCATGAAAAATGATCTCCTTCTCTCCGCTAAGATGTTCGCATGTTTTTTTTGTTTTTTGGCTTGACTTTTGTTAATGGAGCTTCATTATAGTAAGTAATTGTTATAGCAGCGCCATTCATGTCAACTGTACAAGTATCGGCAAATAAGCGATGCAACAAATACGAAATCATATATCCCGCCAAATAAAAAAACGAATGTTGGCGGGCTGATTCATTGCGCGTATATCCCTCCAATCTGAGTTTTTTAGATTGGAGGGATTTTTTGTGTTTATTTGTTTGCAAACCGCCTTCCCTGTAAAAAGTAGCAAGTTTTATTTCATTCTATAGCCTGCGTTGCGAATGGTGAGTTCCTCAAGAAGCGCTCTCCGAGCAATGAAATATGTAGTAAAAACAGCCACCCCATATAGATTATACTCACTTGTTTTGCAGGCCTTCGCTTTCTGCAGATGCATTTTCCTATGTCTGCGCTTTTCGGTCTGCAGCGTAGGCTGCCGCAGTCCTCCGCACGATTTGGATTTTCAAAATTCAAATCGAAACGGAGGAAAATATCATGGATGGAAACCATCCGAAACGAAGGAAGGACAAATACAATCCCTATACCATCGGCACGACCGGGGACGGCCGCCACTGGCTGACCTTTTCGGACGGACAGAGACATCGGCATCATCTTGAGATCAATGCTGCCGTATTTGCGCTGTTTGATTCCTTTGAGCTGGACGACCTCTCCTATCTGAACGAAGTGGATCGCCACTATGAGCAATCGGAGCTTACGGAGGCATCGTTGTATGACCGGGCCGTGTATCGTCCGGCGACGGTCGAAGAAAGCGCTTTACAGAGCATGGAATATGCGCAGTTACATAGAGCGATCTCCGAACTGCCCGAAATACAAAAGCGGAGGTTGATCCTCTACTATTTTCAAGGCTTGACCTATGAGCAGATCGCAGGAATGGAGGGATGCACTTTTCAGGCCGTTGCAAAATCGGTTGCGGCCGCCGAAAAAAGATTGAAAAATTTTTTTGGAATAGGTGGTTGAAAAATAGCCTTTAAGTGAGGAAACAGGTGGAGAGGTACGAAAACTCTCTGCCTGTTTTCCTTTTCGGCAAGCAGGGATGGCCTTTGACAACCGAATACCCATTCATCAAGCACATTCCTATTGCCATTGCGAAAGCATGAGCCACATTAGCGGCTGCGCCACAATCCGCATTGCGGGGAGCGATATACAGTCGGCTATCACGGGCGGGTGGCTCCCGCCCCGGCGACGACCGGCAATAGGGCTAACGATACTCCCGTCCAGCCACAGTCCGAGCGTGATAAGCGGCATTTCGACCGTGAAGCCGTCGCAGGCAATGGGGGCGGTCATGAGAGAACCTCGTGAGGGTGAAATCCCCGTGGAGCCGACAGCCATCGGCCGCTTGATGACTTCCCAATAGGAAATCGGGGTGTCGAGGACAAATAGATTTTCTTCAAAATACTACGGTCAAGCGGCGGGACGGGTCAGACGAAACAGAGAATGTTTTATCTCTCACCGACCTCCATTCTGTTCTGCCGCTTGACCTCTACATAGGCGGAAACGCCTAAATACACAAAGGAGGTCATCACAGAATGAACCACACATATTTGCGCGGCGATATGTATTACGCCGATCTGGGCCGGGGCGTCGGCTCTGAGCAGGAGGGCTACCGCCCCGTCGTGATCATCCAGAACAATGTCGGGAACAAACACAGCCCAACGGTCATTATCGCTTCCATTACGAGCAAAACCGGCGTGAAAGCCAAACTTCCTACCCACTACTACATCGATGCCGAGGACGGCTTGGAGCTGCCCTCCATCGTCCTGCTGGAACAACTGCGCACCGTAGATAAGCGCCGCTTGGGCAACTTCATCGGGCATCTGTCCGAAAAGCACATTTGCGGCATCAATCATGCGCTGGCGGTCAGCATCGGTCTGATCGAAAGCGTCCCGAAAAAACTGATCCTCTGCCTTTGCAGCACCTGCGCCGATAATTTCTACGGCACGGGTGCTTATTATTTGCGCAGGATCGACCCGTTGCAGGCGGCAAAGGACACTTGCACCTACTGCAACAGCAGAAAAGGGTTCGACTATGAACTGATTCAAAAAAGCAAGTAGGAGGAAAACGATGGCGCAAAAAATCAAAATTGAAAAGGATAAAACCCATGTCGCCGTACTTCTGATAGAAATCCTCTTTGAAAAAGGGCTTGTGAACCGTCAAACCTATATCAATGCGAAAAAGCATACGGATTCGCACATTTCACATTCAGCCCTTCCGGCAGTAAAATAAAGATACCAAACCAAGGAGGTATGTTTATGTATCAGACAAATACGGTGTTTCAGATTCCAAACACTTTCGTTTTGGATCGGAACAGAGAGCGCAAGGCCGTTTTCTATGGGCGTGTATCCACGGAGCACGAGGCGCAGTTGGCGGCTTTGGAAAACCAAATGCAATGGTACGAAGATCAAGCAAAATACCACCCGAACTGGACGGTGCTTGATAAATATATTGACGAGGGCATCACGGGTACGCAGGCAAAAAAGCGCCCCGCATTTATGCAAATGATCGAGGACGCAAAACAAGGTGATTTTGATCTGATCGTCACCCGTGAAGTTTGCCGTTTTGCCCGCAATACGGTTGATACGCTCGTTATGACACGAGAATTAAAGAACTACGGCGTAGAGGTCTATTTCGTCGAGGATAATATCTGGACGATGGACGGCGATGGTGAGCTGCGGCTGACGATCATGGCGACCCTTGCCCAAGAGGAAAGCCGTAAAATTTCCGAGCGTGTCCGTGCCGGGCAAAAAATCAGCCGTGATAACGGCGTGCTGTACGGCAGCGGCAATATCATCGGCTATGACCGTGTAAACGGGACTTATGTTATCAACGAAGATCAGGCAGAAACCGTCCGAATGATTTTCGACCTCTATTTGGAAGGGCTGGGCGAAACAAAAATCTGCAAAGAGCTTTGCCGCCGACAGCGGAAAGACGGTCACGGCAATGTAAGCTGGAGTGTTTCAAAAATCAGCCGCATTTTGAGAAATGCAACCTACATGGGGTATAAATGCTATCTGAAATCATACAGCAACAACTACTTGGAGCAGAAACGCATCAAAAATCTTGATGAAAGCACCTATCTCTATGTAAAGGGAGATTTTGAACCGATCATCCCCGAAGAGGTCTTTAAGCGGTGTGAGGAAATTCGGAAAACCCGAACGACAAAAATGATCGTCAACAAAGGCGAGCGCACCTACGGTAAGCGGGCATCCCAAGATGTTTGGCTGCGAAAGCTCCGCTGCTCCTGCGGTTCAACTTTCCGAAAAAACAAGTGGCGCACCAATCAGCGCGGCGATACGGTTTACGGCTATCAGTGCTACAACCAAGTCAATAACGGCAGCAAAGGTTTTCGGGAGAAAAACGGTTTAGATACGGATGGATACTGCGATATTCGCATGGTTGGCGACTGGAAGCTCGATCTTATGGCAAAGAAAATATTTGAGACCATTTGGACGGACAGAAAAGAGGATGCAAAACTGGCATATAAACTGCTCCGTGAGTGCTATCAAGCGGACGCAAGCAGAAATAAGGCCACGATTGCCGCCGTGCAAGGAAAAATCAGCCGGGCAACGGGACGAATGGAAAATCTGATTGCCATGCGTGCAGACGGCGAGATTTCCAAAGAGCAATTTCAAACCTTGCGTCAAAAAGCCGAAACCGAGCTTGCAGCCTTGAATGAGGAACTTGGCAGATTAAATTCCGCATTTGATGATGAAACGGATGCCCTTGATATGGCAGCAATCGAAGCTGCCCTCGATTCTATGCTCGACTTTTCCGGTCCAACCATCGACAGCAATATAATTGAAAAATTCGTGTGCCGCATTACTCCCGTTGATAACGGTCATTACCGTTGGGATCTGAACTTCGCACCGAATAAAAAGCAAGCCATTATCGGCGCTGTTGAGGGAAGAAAAGGGAAAGCCAGCGTGGAGATAAAAGAATACGGTGAGGATGACGAGCATCCTCACCGTACATACGATAGGTCTATTCAGTTTTCCACTGACGGGACGATAGCCTACTTTTGTTTAATAGCTGCCTGAGCTGCTGCGAGGCGAGCAATCGGAACGCGGAACGGTGAGCAGGATACATAATCAAGACCAATCTTGTGGCAGAACTCAACAGAGGACGGATCGCCGCCGTGCTCGCCGCAGATTCCGCAGTGGAGGTCTTTTCTTACGCCCTTACCGAGCTTAACAGCCATTTCCATAAGCTTGCCAACGCCAACCTGGTCGAGCTTAGCGAACGGATCGTTTTCGAAGATCTTAGCGTCATAGTAAGCGTCGAGGAACTTACCTGCGTCATCACGGCTGAAGCCGTAGGTCATCTGGGTAAGGTCGTTGGTACCGAAGCAGAAGAATTCAGCTTCCTTAGCAATTTCGTCGGCTGTGAGAGCAGCGCGCGGAATTTCGATCATGGTGCCTACTTCATACTTAAGGTCGATTCCGGCAGCCGCGATTTCAGCGTCAGCGGTCTCAACAACGGTCTTCTTAACATACTTAAGCTCTTTAACGTCGCCTACGAGCGGAATCATAATTTCGGGAACTATATTCCAATCGGCGTGAGCCTTCTTAACATTGATAGCAGCGCGGATAACAGCGGTGGTCTGCATCTTTGCAATTTCCGGATAGGTTACTGCAAGACGGCAGCCGCGGTGACCCATCATCGGGTTAGCCTCGTGGAGAGAAGCGATGATAGCCTTAATATCTTCAACGCTCTTGCCCTGTGCGTCAGCCAGCTTCTTAATGTCAGCCTCTTCGGTGGGAACGAACTCATGGAGCGGAGGATCCAGGAAACGGATAGTAACCGGCTTGCCCTCAAGCGCCTCATAGAGCTTTTCAAAGTCGCCCTGCTGGAAGGGGATAATATTTTCAAGAGCCTTTTCGCGCTCTTCAACGGTAGATGAGCAGATCATCTGACGGAAGTAGTCGATTCTGTCGCCCTCAAAGAACATATGCTCTGTACGGCAAAGACCGATACCCTCAGCGCCGAGCTCAGCAGCCTTTTTAGCGTCTCTCGGAGTATCAGCATTGGTGCGAACGCCGAGCTTGCGGTATTTATCAGCCCAGCCCATAATTCTGCCGAACTCACCTGCGATAGACGCGTCAACAGTCGGGATAATGCCGTCGTAAATGTTACCGGTAGAGCCGTCAAGTGAGAGATAATCGCCCTCGTGATAGGTCTTGCCGGAAAGTGTGAACTGCTTGTTTTCTTCGTCCATATTGATAGCGGTGCAGCCGGAAACGCAGCAGGTACCCATACCGCGCGCAACAACGGCAGCGTGAGAGGTCATACCGCCGCGAACGGTGAGTATACCCTGAGCGGCTTTCATACCCTCAATGTCTTCGGGGGAGGTTTCAAGACGAACGAGAACAACCTTCTCGCCGCGAGCGCCCCAAGCCTTAGCGTCTTCAGCGGTGAATACAATCTTACCGCAGGCAGCGCCGGGGGAGGCCGGGAGAGCCTTGCCAACCGGAGTTGCAGCCTTTAAAGCCTTAGCGTCAAACTGCGGGTGGAGAAGTGTATCAAGGTTACGCGGGTCAATCATAAGAACCGCTTCCTCGTCGGTAATCATACCCTCGTCAACTAAATCGCAGGCAATTTTAAGAGCAGCCTGAGCGGTTCTCTTACCGTTACGGGTCTGGAGCATAAAGAGCTTGCCGTGTTCAACGGTGAACTCCATATCCTGCATATCGCGGTAGTGGTTTTCAAGTCTCTGGCAAACATCCTTAAACTGCTTGAAAGCCTCGGGGAATTTTTCTTCCATTTCGGAAATGTGCATAGGAGTACGAACGCCTGCAACAACATCCTCGCCCTGTGCGTTGGTGAGGAACTCACCGAAAAGGCCCTTAGCGCCGGTAGCCGGGTCGCGGGTGAACGCAACGCCTGTGCCGCAATCGTCGCCCATATTGCCGAACGCCATCATCTGAACGTTAACGGCAGTACCCCAAGAATAAGGGATATCGTTATCACGACGGTAAACGTTTGCACGGGGGTTGTCCCATGAACGGAAAACAGCCTTGATAGCGCCCATCAACTGCTCCTTAGGATCAGTCGGGAAATCGGTGCCTATTTTAGACTTATATTCAGCCTTGAACTGGCCTGCAAGCTCTTTAAGGTCATCGGCGGTAAGCTCAACGTCCTGAGTAACGCCTCTCTTTTCCTTCATAGCGTCAATAAGCTGCTCGAAGTACTTTTTGCCTACCTCCATAACAACGTCGGAGTACATCTGAATAAATCTTCTGTAGCAGTCCCAAGCCCAACGGGGATTGTTAGACTTTTCCGCAATTACGTTAACAACCTCTTCGTTAAGACCGAGGTTAAGAATGGTATCCATCATACCGGGCATTGAAGCGCGTGCGCCCGAACGAACGGAAACGAGGAGCGGGTTTTCCTTATCGCCGAACTTTTTGCCGGTGATAGCTTCCATCTTCTCGATGTATTCCATTATTTGAGCCTGGATTTCATCGTTGATCTTCTGACCGTCTTCATAATACTGGGTGCAAGCCTCGGTGGAAATGGTGAAGCCCTGCGGAACGGGAAGACCTAAGCCGGTCATCTCTGCAAGGTTAGCACCCTTACCGCCCAAAAGCTCACGCATTTTTGCGTTGCCTTCGCTGAAAAGGTAAACGTACTTGTGACTCATTAAGAATCGACCTCCTGAATTTTTTATGGATTTAAAATCCATTGTTAACAAAGTACCTTAACACAGGTATCCAAATCATTATACCAAGTTTTAAAGCAAAAATAAAGAGTTTTTTTGAATTTTTCAGAAATAATTTAATTTTATATAATATTCACCATATTTTAAGCCTGTTATACACCGCCCGATATTATTTCTGCCGTATTTTTTACAAGTTTTCCTATTTCAATAATCTTTTTTTCATTCATACGCGCCGCAGGTGCCGAAACGCTTACGGCATAGCGGTAATCACCGTAAATATCACCTATTGCCGCCGCAACGCAGCGCACGCCGCGTTCGTTTTCCTCGTTATCCACAGCGTACCCGTTCAGGCGTACATTTTCAAGCTCCTTTAAAAACTCGACGTAATCGGTTATTGTGTTAGCGGTTTTGCTGAAAATATCGGTAGTTTGCCATATTTTTTCCGTCTCAACCCGGGTTAAACGCGCCATTATCGACTTGCCGACCGCCGTATATACCATGGGCAGCGAAAGCCCTATGTGCGAAGCCATTCTGACCGAATTATTGCGCGCCTCTACCTTATCTATATAAACAATATCATTCCCGACCCGCTCAACAAGGTGCACGGTCTCCCCCGTTTCGGCTGAAATTATTTCAAGCTGCCGCCTTGCATAACGCCTTATATCAATATTTGCAATAGTGTCCCCCGAAATTTGCAGGAATTTAAGCGTAAGACCATATTTTTCCGTAGCGGGATTTTTGTAAGCGTAGCCGAGGCTGATAAGCGTTGAAAGCAGCCTGAAAACGGTAGTTTTATTAAGTCCCGATAATGCCGCCAGCTCAGTTACACCGCTTTCCCCTTTTTCACATAACAGCTCTATTATGCCGAATGTGCGTTCAACCGATTGAACCGTTGTTTGCTCAGTCATATTTAATACCGCCTTTTTTAAGTGTAACACAATATTATCATATAACGCGGCTTTTTGCAATTATTGCTTGACATATTTCTGCCTGATGATAAAATATAATTGTAGATTTTGAAACGTTGTTTCACATTGTGAAACAAGGAGGTACGTATGGAAAATTTAATTAAAGAAATATCCGCCGCGGGCGTAGTGCCTGTGGTAAAGCTTGATAACGCCGCAAGCGCCGTAAAACTGGCGAAGGCGTTAAGAAAAGGCGGGCTGAACTGCGCCGAGATAACGTTCCGTACCGACGCGGCAGAGGAGACTATAAAGCAGATAGCCGAAAAATACCCCGATATGCTTATTGCTGCGGGCACCGTGCTTACCGCAGAGCAGGCGGATAAGGCTATGGCAGCGGGCGCGAAATTTATAGTAAGCCCCGGGCTTAACCCCGATGTGGTACGTCATTGTAAGAATAAGGGCTACCCGATTATACCTGGCGTCTGCACACCGGGCGAGGTTGAAAAGGCGCTGTCATTAGGGCTTAAATATCTTAAATTTTTCCCTGCCGAGGCGGCGGGCGGCGTTAAAATGATAAAGGCTATGGCGGCGCCCTACACAATGGTTCGCTTTATGCCTACGGGCGGCATAAATACCGCTAACCTTGCAGATTATTTAAGCTGTAAGGCGGTGTTTGCCTGCGGCGGCAGCTGGATGGTGCCTTCAGATAAAATAAACAGCGGAAATTTTACCGAAATAGAAAAAATGACCGCCGACGCGGTCACGCTTTTGAAGGAGATAAGAAAATGAGGGTTATTACTTTCGGAGAAATAATGCTGCGGCTCTCCCCCGCCGGAAATTACCGCTTTTTACAGGCTGAAAGCTTCGGTGCCACCTTCGGCGGCGGCGAGGCTAACGTTGCGGTCTCGCTTGCGGAGTTTGGGGCTGACGCCGCTTTCGTTTCAAAAATTCCCGAGCATGAAATAGGTCAGGCTGCGGTAAACTCGCTGCGCAGGTTTGGGGTTGATACCTCGCTTATTACGCGCGGCGGTGAAAGGCTGGGAATATATTTTCTTGAAAAGGGCGCTTCTCAGCGCCCGTCTAAGGTAATATATGACCGCGCACATTCCGCTTTTGCTAAGGCTGCGGCGGCTGATTTTGACTGGGAGCGGATTTTTAAAAACGCCGGTTGGTTTCACTTTACCGGAATTACCCCCGCCCTTAACGATAATTTAGCCGAAATGTGCCTGGCAGCTGTAAAAGCCGCCAAAAAGCTTGGCGTTAAAATAAGCTGCGATACCAACTACCGCTCAAAGCTCTGGGGGCTTGAAAAAGCATCGGCAGTTATGACAGAGCTTATGCAATACGTGGACGTTTGCATAACCAACCCCGGGGACGCAAAGGATTTATTCGGAATAATATCCGATGATAAGGGCTTTGATTTGAAAAATCCCAATAATGCAGGCGCCGCCTCGGTTGCCAAAAAGCTTAAAAGCACCTTCGGCTTTGAAAAGGTTGCGCTGACGCTGAGAACTAATTTAAGCGCAAGCGATAACGATTGGGCGGCAATGCTTTATGACGGCGAAAGTTGCTGCACAAGCAAAAAATACCGTATGCACATAGTAGACCGTGTTGGCGGTGGCGATAGCTTTTCCGCCGGGCTTATTTACGCGCTGCTTAATAATTACTCTGCAAAATCGGCAGTGGAATTTGCGGCTGCGGCAAGCTGCTTAAAGCACACGGTTGAGGGTGATTTTAACTGTGTAAGCGTGGCAGAGGTTGAAAGCCTTGCCGGCGGCGACGGCAGCGGCAGGGTTCAAAGATAGACCGTGCAAGGTCTCTACCTTAAAAAGATTTCACCTGTACTTTTCCGCCTGCAGGCGGAACATTTCGGCATATTTGCCGTTTTGCTGTATCAGTTTTTCGTGAGTGCCGCTTTCAATAATTTCACCGTTTGCCAGCATATAAATTTTATCGGCAAAGCGGGTTGTGGAAAGCCTGTGAGAAATAATTATTACTGTTTTATCGCTTGATAGCTCGGTCACGGTTTTATTAAGGGTATATTCCGCAATCGGGTCAAGCGCGCCCGAGGGTTCGTCTAATATTATTATATCGGAATCGGCGTAAAGCACCCGCGCAAGCGCTATTTTCTGCTTTTCGCCGCCCGAGGGGTTAAAGCCGCTCTCATCAAATTCCTTTGTAAGCTGCGTTTCATAGCCGCTCGGCAGAGTTTTAAACTTATCCCAAAACGCGGATTTTTTAAGCGCTTCGTCAGCCCTATTTATATCAAGCGGTTTATTATCGGCTGTTATGTTGTGCGCAAGGTCGGTTGCTATAAGCTCGTAATCCTGAAACAGAACGCCGAAGCAACCCCTGTAATCCGCAATTCGGTAGTTTTTTATATTTTCCCCGCCGTAGCTAATTTTTCCGCCCGTTGGGTCGTAAAGCCTTAAAAGCAGCTTTATAAGCGTAGATTTACCCGCGCCGTTAAAGCCCACAAGCGCCACCTTTTCTCCCCTTTTAAAGGAGCAGCTTACGTCCTTTAGGGTTGGCTCACTGTTGCCGGGGTATGTAAATTCCACATTGCGAAGAACTATATCGCCGCCCGCAGGCATGGCTTTGCGCCCGTTATCCTCCATAGTGTTTTCGGTTTCCGAAAAGCGGCGCAGCTTTTCAATATAAAGGCTGTGGTTTTGAAATTCCGATAAATTTGAAACGGCGGTCAAAACCTTTCCGTTAAGAGTTTGGGTTGAATTATAAACGCCGAGCAGCGAGCCTAAGCCGAACTTGCCGAGCACCAAAGCCCTAAAAAACAGGTAGGAAAGATATACGCCGCTTATTATAAGACCGGCTGCGGAGTTTGTTGCGACATTCAGCGCAATTATGGGCTTTTGGCGCTTTTTAACTATTGCGCGCATTTCTTCGGTAGAATCGGATAAATCCTTTTCCAATTTCGGGCTTATATTGCCGGTTTTTAGATCTTTTACATAATCGGCAAGGTAAAAAATTCTGCTCACATAGTCGCTGCGCCTTTGCACGGGCACAATTTCCTCTTGCATTTTCATTGCGCGCTTATTTATCGCACGCCCGGAAAAATATGTAAACGGAATTAAAAAGACTAAAATTAAAAGCGAGGACGCGTCAACCGAAACGATATACGCACCCGCGATAATGCTTACCGTAATTCGGCTTAAAAGCGTATTAAACGCCCCGACCGCTCCCGTTATGTGGTCGGGCGCTTTTTGCATTGCCCAAACAAAGTCGTTGTAAAATTCTGAGTCGTCATACCTTGCAAGCTCTAAAGAAGCCGCTTTTTCATGAAGCCGCATACGCATTTTCATTTGTATTTTTTCCCTTTCACCGGGCGCTATGTAAGCGTCGAAAAAGGTGTTAAGCATTAGCTTTATAAACACTGCTATTGCCACCGGAATTAAAAAATACAGCACGTCGGTAAGCGTTTTCTTCTGCTCAACGCAGCTTATAATATATGCCGTTAAAAACGTGTGCTCAAAAAGCGTTACAACATCGCCGAGCACCGTCTGCATAAGCGTAAACACGGTGTAGCCGGGCGCAATTTCAAACTGCCATTTAAGCGCGAAAAGAGTATTTGACAGGGTGCTGTGTTTTTTGGGAGTTTTCTTATTCATACGCCGCCTCCGTCAAATAATTTCGCGCCTGCTTTTTAAACATTTCGGCGTATACCCCGCCGTTTTCAAGCAGCTTTTTATGGGTGCCCTGCTCTGCCAATTTGCCCTTATCAAAAACAAATATTTTCTCGCACACCGCAGCCGATGAAAGGCGGTGCGATACTATTACGGATAAAACATCTTTATTTTTGCAAAGCCCCGCCATAGTTTCAAACATTTTGTATTCGGCAATCGGGTCAAGCGCGCTTGAGGGCTCGTCAAGCAGTATTACGTCGCTGTTTTTCGCCACTGCGCGGGCAATGGCTATCTTCTGCCGCTGCCCACCCGAGAGCTCTGCGCCGTTTTCGTCAAATTCTCTTGTAAGCACGGTGTCTATACCGTTTTTAAGCTTTAAAATATCCTCGTAAACATCGCTCTTTTTAAGCGCTGTTATCACGCGGTCGCGGTCTTTGGCTGTCTTCACCTCGTCTAAAAGCACGTTTTCCGCCACGGTTGCCGAGAACATGGCAAAATCCTGAAAGGCAACGCCCATATGCTTTCGGTACTCATTAACGTCGTATTTTTTAATATTAACGCCGTTTAAAAGTATTTCGCCCTTTTCGGGGTCGTAAAACCGCATAAGCAGCTTTAAAAAGGTGCTTTTGCCGCTGCCGTTTATACCCACAAGCGCGTTTCTGTCGCCTCTGTTTAAAACAAGGCTTATATTTTCAAGCGCGTAATTTTCCGCTCCGTCATACTTAAAATATACGTTTTTAAATTCTATGCTTTCCACGCGCTCCGGCATTTTAAATCCGCCCGCGGTCTCGTCTATTTTAGGCTTATACGCGAAAAACTGCTTTAAATTTTCTATAAACTCCGCGTCGGTAAACAGCCCCGAAACAGACCGCTCAAAATTGTTAAGCATCCAAGAAACGCTTACTATCGCGTTTAAAAGCACTATTAAATCGGAAACGCCTAATTTCCCGCTTATGCCGAGTATTGCGGCGCAAAGCCACATTCCCTCGTAGCCGAGCAAAAACATTAAAATGCTTTTTGCCCCCGAATAAAGCGATTTTTTAAGCGCGTATTGCCGTGCCACCTCAACCGTTCTTTTGGCGGCAAGCCCATATGCTTCTTTAAGCACGCCGAAAAATCCGGTGGTTCTGATTTCGGCAGCGTATTTGCGGAAATACAGCACACGGTTTACATAATCCTTTTGCCGCCGCGCAGGGGTTGAATCCCTGTCTATCTCAAAGGTTACGTGACCTAACTTTTTGCCGAAAAACAGGTTGCCTATAAGCGGCAGAGCTATAAATATAAGCGCAAGCGGAGTTATTTTTGCCATTGTAACAATAACGGTTACAGAGGATATGAGCGCGGAAACGGCAGCGGAGCAATTATTAAGCACCGACATTGCGCGCGCGGCAGCCTCGGAAGCCGCCTTGGTGTAAATATTGTAAAACTCGGGCGTTTCATAGCAGGAAATATCGGCACTCTGCGCCTTTTTAAACAGCTTTAAATTAAGGCGATAGCCTATTTTAATATATTCCCTATACATATAGCTTTCGTAAAACCAAGCGTTGTATATGCTTATAAGAACATCTATAACAGCCGCCGCCCAAATAAAAATGAGAATATCGGTAAACTTACGCTCGCCTGACGCGCCGAAAAGATACTGCAAGAAAAATACCGAATAAAACACCCACTGCGCAAAACCGAGCAGGGTTGTGAAAAAATTGAGTATGACCGCCGCCGGAGAAATTTGCCAAACAAGCTTTAAAAAATAAAAATTATTTTTTATTGCCGAAACCTTTTTCTTTCCGTTCTTTTTCATATGCTCCCCCCCAAAAACTTCCTTTATTTTGATTTTATGCTTGTGTTAAATTAGGAACAAATTAGTTTTCGGCTCCCTCTGACGAGGGAGCTGTCAGCGAAGCTGACTGAGGGAGAGATTTTTTAACATTCAAGTCTATATACTCGCATACTCCGCTAAAATTTCGGTCAATATCCAAATTACAAATCCTTAAAATTATTAAATTCATACCCTCTAACTCTTTTGTTCTAACTTTGTCTTTTTCTATTTGCTCTGGGGTATAATGACCGCCACCGTCAAGTTCAACTACAAGTCTTGCTTTTGCACAATAAAAATCAACAATATAATTTCCTATGGCTTTTTGCCTTTGAAATCTTATGGGGTAATATCTTAAAAACTCATACCAAAGTTTTCGTTCCCAAGGTGTCATATTTTTCCTTAAAGTTTTTGCAAGAGGGATATTTGCTTTATTATATTCTTTCATATTCTCTCCCTCCGTCAAAACTAAAGTTTTGCCACCTCCCTCGTCAGAGGGAGGCTAAGGTTACAACTAGTGGAAGTCATTTCCACAAGTTAAAAATCCCGCATAACAACAAGCTTTTTCTTGTATTTAATATAACATTTTTTATTATTATTTTCAAGTTATATATGAGAATAGAGTTATCCCAAAATCATGAGATAACTCTATTTTTGATGGTATGACAAAAATCATACCGACTCATTGAAAATCATACTAACGAAAATGCTGTTAAAAACTTTGTTTTTAAGCAGTAAAACTGCCGAAAGTATGATGGTTATTCCTGCCTTTCCTTTTCAAAGTCTTTACAGTGTGATGATAACTTGCTTGAAAACACCTCTATTTCATTCAAGAATTGCGACAGTTCTGTATAAGATTTACTTTTATAATCAATATCAGAAAAATGGTGTTTATAGCATCTAATCAAATTTTCGCACGCCATCTTGGTTGCGTCAATCATTTCAATAAGTGTTTTTTCTTTTGCTATCAAATCTTCTTGCAAAGTCGTAGCGCCAAATGTATAATAAAAATTTTTATGCATATCTTTGTACAGAACTAAATTTGCATACATTTTTGATTTTTGTGCATTTTTCATATCCTGTTCATTGCCACGCTTCAGGTTGACTTGCTCGCTATAGTAAACCGCAAGGTTATAATTTGCATAACTGCGATATGAATCGTTTCTTGAGAAATCTAAAATTCTTTCACTAACTTTAAGAATCTCTGCATTAACTATCTCTTTTTGAGCATCTGTCTCTATTTTATCGTGCATAGTACGAAGAAATTTTAATGTAACAAATAAGAGTTTATCATTTGTTGGATGATGTATCAATTGTTGTTCTATTCCATCCCATTTTGTATGCAAAGATTGATATGTGGTATTTTCTTTTTGAATTGTACTCTCGATTTCTTCTATAAAATCATCAATTTGTTTCGGAGAAACGCCACACAAATCATCTAATGAGACATTAAAAATTCTTGTCAATGAACACAGAATTGCAATATCTGGGGCTGCAATACCATTTTCCCACTTGCTAATTACTTGATGAGAAACGCATAAAATATCTGCCAATTTTTCTTGTGTCCAGTTAAATGCAAGTCGGTATTTTCTTATATTAGCACCTAAAATTTCATTTACCATTATGAACACTCCTTTCTTTGATTTTATTATATAACAATCAAGGTGTTCAATCTATACTAAATTTATTGAATCACTTGCAACGCAATATAGAAACATTTTTTGTCCCTATTGTAGCACAAGCATACCATATAAAGGAATTTGCCGCAATAATTAAATTTCATATGATTTTAAAAATTTGCATATAAGATACCGCCGAATAATTGACAAAAGATAGAGGGTATGGTATAATTTTTCCATACTATATATAGTTGCAAAAGGAGAAGCCTATGCCCGATATTAAAGACTCTTATATTTCCCCGTTCTCAACCCGCTATGCGTCGGACGAGATGCAGCACGTTTTCTCTGAAAACTTTAAATTCCGCACCTGGCGCCGACTGTGGATAGCCCTTGCCAAAGCCGAAAAAGAGCTGGGGCTGAACATTACCGATGAACAGATAGCCGAAATGGAATCTAACAAGGATAACATTAACTACGACGTTGCAGAGGCGCGCGAAAAAGAGGTGCGGCACGACGTTATGTCGCACGTATACGCATTCGGCGTGCAGTGCCCTAAAGCCGAGCCGATAATTCACCTTGGCGCCACAAGCTGCTACGTGGGGGATAACACCGATGTTATAATTCTGCGCGAAGCGTCGGGCATAATTATGAAAAAAGCGGCGCAGGTGCTTAAAAATCTTTCGGATTTTGCGCTTAAATACAAGGCTCTGCCCTGCCTTGCCTACACTCATTTGCAGCCCGCGCAACTTACAACCGTAGGCAAGCGCGCAACGCTTTGGATGTATGAGCTTTCACAGGATATTCATAACCTTGAATTTCAGCTTGAAAATTTAAAGCTTTTAGGCTCTAAGGGCACTACGGGCACCCAGGCAAGCTTTATGGAGCTTTTCTCGGGGGACGAAGAAAAGGTTAAAAGGCTTGAAGAGCTGATAGCCGCAGATTTAGGCTTTAACGCCTGCGTACCCGTTTCGGGGCAGACCTATTCAAGAAAGACCGATTCGTATTTCCTTTCGGTGCTTTCCGGCTTTGCGCAAAGCGCCTATAAATTCTCGAACGATATGCGGCTTTTGCAATCGTTTGAGGAAATGGAGGAGCCATTCGGTACTAAACAAATAGGCTCATCCGCAATGCCGTATAAACGCAACCCCATGCGGTGCGAGCGCATTTCCTCTCTTGCAAGATATGTTATAACAGACGCGTTAAACCCCGCCATGACCGCGGGCACGCAGTGGTTTGAGCGCACGCTTGACGACAGCGCAAACAAGCGCATTTCCGTTGCTGAGGCGTTTTTGGCGGTGGACGCTATACTTAATATTTACATAAACGTAACCTCTAATCTTGTGGTTTACGAAAAGGTAATTAACCGCCGCGTTATGGAAAAGCTGCCCTTTATGGCTACCGAAAATATTATGATGGAATCGGTAAAGCGCGGGGGCGACCGCCAGGAGCTGCACGAAATAATCCGCACTTTATCACACAAAGCCACCGCAAGGGTTAAGCTTGAGGGCGGTACAAACGACCTTATAGAGCGCATAGCGGCAGATGAGCGTATTCCGCTTACATATGAGGAAATTATAAAGGAGCTTGACCCGCAGAAATACATCGGCAGAAGCGTTTCGCAGACCGAGGAATTTATAAGGGACGTTATTGACCCGATACTTAAAAAATACAATACCGAAAGCATAAATGCGGTTTTAAACGTATAGGAGGAAATTATATGAATTTTTTTGAAGAGCTTAAAAATTATGATACCGAGGTTGCAGCTGCTTGCCACGCGGAGCTTGAGCGCCAGCAGCACAATATAGAGCTTATCGCCTCGGAAAACATTGTTTCAAAGGGCGTGCTTTTAGCCGCGGGCGGCGCGCTTACAAATAAATATGCCGAGGGCTACCCCGGCAAGCGCTATTACGGCGGCTGCCAATGTGTGGATGTGGTTGAAAACATTGCAAGAGAGCGCGCAAAAAAGCTTTTCGGCGCAGAGCACGCAAATGTTCAGCCGCACTGCGGCGCAAGCGCTAATCTTGCCGTATTTTTCGCCTTTTTACAGCCCGGTGATACGGTTATGGGTATGAATTTGCAGCAAGGCGGGCATTTATCGCACGGCTCGCCTGTTAATATTTCGGGAAAATATTTCAACGTTGTTCCCTACGGCGTAAACCCCGAAACCGAAATGATCGATTATGACGAAATGCGCCGCATAGCGCTTGAATGTAAGCCGAAAATGATAATTGCGGGAGCAAGCGCATATTCGCGCATAATTGATTTTAAGCGCTGCCGCGAAATTGCAGATGAAGTGGGCGCGTATTTAATGGTAGATATGGCGCACATTGCGGGTCTTGTAGCCGCAGGGCTGCACCCCTCGCCCGTGCCGTATGCAGACGTTGTTACAACCACCACACATAAAACGCTCCGCGGTCCGCGCGGCGGGCTTATTCTCTGCAAGGAAAAGTATGCCGCACAAATAGATAAGGCTATTTTCCCCGGCACCCAGGGCGGTCCGCTTATGCACATAATCGCTGCAAAGGCAGTGGCTTTCGGCGAGGCGCTCACCCCCGAATTTAAAGAATATCAGCAGCAGATACTTAAAAATTCAAAGGCGCTCTGCTCAGCACTTCAGGGTGAGGGCTTTGATATAGTATCGGGCGGGACAGATAACCACCTTATTTTAATTAAGCTTATAAAAAACGGCATAACAGGAAAAGAGCTTGAGCACAGGCTTGACGAGGTACATATTACCGCGAATAAAAACACCGTGCCGAACGACCCGCAAAGCCCGTTTGTAACAAGCGGACTGAGAGTCGGCACTCCCGCAGTTACCACGCGCGGCTTTAAAGAGCCCGAAATGGCAAGTATTGCAAAATGGATAGCCCTTTGTGCTAACGATTTTGAACCGAATAAGGAAAAAATAACAAACGAAGTAACTGAGCTTTGCTCGCGTTACCCCATATATTAAATCAAGTTTTTGAGGTGCCGCCGATGTCATACTTATCAGATATAGAAATCGCCCATCGCTGCCAAATGAAGCCGATAACGGAAATTGCTGAAAAAGCCGGAATTGAAGAAAAATACATTGAGCAATACGGCAGGTATAAGGCGAAAATAGACCTTTCGATTATGGAAGAGAATAACCGCCCCAACGGTAAGCTTATACTTGTAACGGCAATAACCCCCACCCCTGCGGGCGAGGGTAAAACCACCACAACAATAGGTCTTGCCGATGGGCTTAGCCGAATAGGTAAAAATGTTACGGTGGCGCTGCGTGAGCCGTCGCTCGGTCCTGTTTTCGGTATAAAGGGCGGAGCCGCCGGCGGCGGATATGCCCAGGTTGTGCCTATGGAGGATATAAACCTGCACTTTACAGGCGATTTTCACGCAATAGGCGCCGCAAATAACCTGCTTGCCGCAATGCTTGATAACCACATTAAGCAGGGCAATGAGCTGGGAATTGACGTTCGCCGCATAACCTGGAAGCGCTGCGTTGATATGAACGACAGGCAGCTGCGCAATATTGTTGACGGTCTCGGCGGCGTTGCAAACGGCGTACCGCGCGAGGACGGCTTTGATATTACCGTAGCCAGCGAAATTATGGCGGTGCTTTGTCTTTCTGAAGGTATTACCGATTTAAAGGAGCGGCTTTCACGCATAATTGTCGGCTACACCTATGATGATAAGCCCGTAACCTGTGCCGAGCTTAAAGCGGCGGGCGCAATGGCCGCCCTTTTAAAGGACGCCTTAAAGCCCAACCTTGTGCAAACTCTTGAGGGCACTCCGGCGCTGGTGCACGGCGGACCCTTTGCAAATATTGCGCACGGCTGTAACAGCGTTACCGCAACCCGCCTTGCAATGCGGCTTAGCGATTACGCCGTAACCGAAGCGGGCTTCGGCGCTGATTTGGGCGCTGAAAAGTTTTTGGATATTAAGTGCAGAGCAGCCGGTCTTACCCCTGCCGCCGTAGTTATGGTGGCTACCGTTCGCGCGCTTAAAATGCACGGCGGACTTGATAAAAAAAGCCTTGATACAGAGGATATTGCCGCACTTGAAAAGGGCATACCCAATTTACTGAGACATATACACAATATTAAAAATGTTTACGGCTTGCCCTGTGTTGTGGCAATAAACCGCTTTCCGACCGATACTGATAACGAAATTGACTTTATAATTAAAAAGTGCAGGGAACTCGGCGTTAATACCGTGCTTTCCACCGTTTGGGCAGACGGCGGCAAGGGCGGCGAAGAGCTGGCGCGCGAGGTTGTCAGGCTTTGCGAGGAAGAAAAAGCCGATTTTAAATTCAGCTACCCGCTTGACTGCGGCATAGAGGGAAAAATTGAAGCAATAGTCAAAAGGGTTTACGGCGGCAGCGGCATTACTGTGCTGCCTGCGGCTAAAAAGCAAATTGAAAAGCTTACCGCGCTGGGCTTTGCGGGGCTGCCCGTATGCATTGCAAAAACGCAGTACAGCTTTTCGGATAATCCGGCGCTGCTCGGCGCACCGGAAGGCTTTACCGTAACGGTTAAAAATGTTAAAATATCCGCAGGTGCCGGTTTTATTGTTGTTCTCACCGGCGATATTATGACAATGCCGGGACTGCCCCGCCACCCCGCGGCAGAGAATATAGATGTTGATGAAAACGGCGTAATAACCGGGTTATTCTAACCTTATTCCGCTGCAATCCTCATTGCGAATTGCAATTACCGCACCGCGAATTAAAAATGCCTTGGGGTCACCCCCGGGGCTTTTTCCTATACACTCCACCCTTGTACCCGGGGTCAGCCCTATATCAAGCAGCCGCCTGCGCATATCGCCCTCGGTTGTTATTTCCTTTACAGTTGCCGTATCTCCCGGCAGCATATCCGCCAAGGTTCGCATAGTCCAGCCCTCCACGGTTGTTATTTCTACATTATATTCCGCAAAAAGCTTTACTGTTACACGAGGTTATAACATTATGAACGTAATTTACGAAAATAAACTTAATCTCATAGAGTATAATCATTCAGCCATACTCGGCACCACAATTCACCTGCATAAAGAAATTGAAGTTATACACGCGCTCAGCGGGCAATCCGTTGCCTATGCCGATAAAAACAGCTATCTTTTAAATGCGGGCGATACCTTTATCTCTTTTCCCAATCAAATACACTACTATGACACCATAACACCCGGCGAATATATGATTATAATTTTCTCGCCTGAAATACTGTGCGGTTTTTCCGTTGAAATTTCAAAAAGTATTCCGGATAAGAATTTCATTTCAGCCGCCGAGGACAGCGAGCTTTGCGAGATATTTGATAAAATTTACCCGCTTGCAAAACAAAATGACGAATACAGCAAACTTCGGCTGAACGGCTACATAAACATAATGATGAGCATAATGCTGCCGCATTTTAAGCTGAAAACCGCAAATATTGAAAGAAATTCCGCATTTTACGGAATTATGGATTTTTGCACTCATAATTTTACCGATCCGATAACGCTTGACTCAGTCGCTGAAAAATTGCATTTGAGCAAATATTATATTTCGCACCTTATAAACCGCAAGCTCGGGCAGAATTTTAACGAATACATAAACAGCCTGAGAATAAGCGAGGCATGCGCGTTTTTGCGGGAGACCGATAAAAAAATAGCGGAAATATCGGAAGAAGTCGGTTTCGGCACAATACGCTCGTTTAACCGCTCATTTAAGCAGACAACCGGCATTTCCCCTGCGGAATACCGGTTGAATGTAACAGAACTGAAACGAATTAAAAAATAATACAAAGCATAACCGCCTGTGAAATATGGCAGTAGGCAGTTTTCTGTTTCAGGCATACCGCCCTCAACTGTTTAAAACCATAATACTATAAAACAGGACCTCCGGCTAAGCCGGAGGTCCTTGCTTAAAGACAAAAAAGGTGTCAGATTACGCCTTTACCTTATTGTAGCGGGTAACTAAAGCAGACTTCTTTCTTGCTGCGTTATTCTTGTGAATGATACCCTTAACCGCAGCCTGATCAATCTTTTTAACGGCAGCAGTTACAACCTCAGCCATATCGGCAGAGCCGGCGTCTATTGCGGCGTCCGCTTTCTTAACGGCAGTTCTTAAAGCGGAACGGTAAGCTTTATTGCGCTCATAATTAGCACGGCTTACGAGCACGCGCTTTTTCGCAGATTTTATATTCGGCATTGTGACACCTCCTAACAAATTACTCACAGTACAAGTTATAATACCACATATTAAAAGAAAATGCAACAGTTTTTTTAACTTTTTACGCCGAAAATTAAATTTTGTAAATTCTGTTATGCTTTGCAAACTCGGTAGGCGTAAGTCCGGTTTTCTCCTTGAATATACGGCAGAAATGATATTGATTGGTAAATCCGCACTGTTCGGCGACTGCACCGACCTTTAAAGCGCCGTCGGTTAAAAGCTGTTTCGCCTTGTTTATTCTTATTTCTATAAGGTACTGCTTTGGCGTGGTTTTATATATTTCAGTAAACAATCTTCTGAAATATATCTCGCTTATGTTACATTTCCGCGCCAATTCACCGTTTGTAAGCGAGGGGCGGTGAAAGTTATTTTCAATAAACCTTATTGCGGGAATAAGCCGGCTCTGTCCCGTGTTTTCCAAGGCTATTCTATTTAGAATACCGTAAAAAATGCTCATTATTGCCGCTCTGTTCCCCTCGAAAAGCGAAAGAGTTTTCATTTTTTCATATTCATTTATATATATCCCTGTGTTTTGAATTGGAAACGACAGTACCTCATCGCAGTTGAAATTTGTGCAATCGAAATTTATAACCGGAAAGCTGCCCGTTTTATCGCCGTGGAGCGAATAGCTTTTTCCTTTAGGCAATATTACGGCGTGGTTTATATCAGACACAACCTGCTTGCCACCGATTGTATATGTAATTTTCCCGTCAATACAAAAGGAAAGCCCGTAATATTTTCTGCCGGTTATAATTACAGTTCTCCCGCGCGGAGACATAACGGTAAACATTTGCTTAATATCCGTAACAGTTATTTTATCAAATACATTCATAAATAAAGCCTGCTTTTGAATTTATAAGCACATTATAAATGCTTTGTTCAAAAAAATCAATTAAAATATTTATAAACAGTATCAAAAAGGTCAAATAAGTATCGTTTTACACATTGCACCGCGGCTGAGTTTTCGCTTATAATAAAAGAAAAAATTAACGGGGTGTTTTTCAAATGGAATTTAAAGGAAAAACCGCAATCTCTACCGGCGCTGCCTCCGGTATGGGTTTATTATTTGCGCAAAACTGGGCGGCTCTCGGCGGAAACGTTGTTATGTGCGACGTAAACGAAGCAGCGCTTGAAGAAAAGGTTGCAGAAATCAATTCAAAGGGCTGCGGCAAATCAATAGGAGTTATATGCGATGTACGCGATTACAAGCAGGTGTGCAATGCCCGTGATAAAGCCGTTGAGACCTTCGGCAGTATAGACATTATGTGTAATTTTGCAGGCGGCACCGCAAGAAGGATGCTTAAGGTGGGCTGGGACGCCGACTTCACCGATGTGCCGATAGATGTTTTCGACTGGGGACTGGACGTTAACCTGAAAGGGCCGTTTTATTTCGCGCACGCCGTATTAAAGCAAATGCGAAAGCAAAAAAGCGGGCTTATAATCAATATCGGCTCAATTACCGGCGCAGAGGGCGACGGCAAAGGAATGGACTACCCTACCGCAAAGGCAGGGCTTATGTACGGTCTTACAAAATCCATTGCGCAATACGGTGCCGATTGCGGCGTTCGCTGTGTTTGCGTCTCGCCCGGTCCCGTGCTTACAAGGGCGGCAATGGCAGGTATGCATACGCTCCTAGGCAGGGCGGCAGACCCGCAGGAAATAATTGATTTGATTTTGTTCATCGCCTCAGACAAGGGACAGTTTATAAACGGCGAAAATATTATGATAGATGGCGGCAGAAACGCAGCCGGGAGAAGCTGCTGATGAATAAAAGAACATTTTTTGATAACGAAAAAGCTACGCTTACCTGTATGGTGCAGGGTGATAACCCCGGCAGAATAAAGGAGCTTATGAAAAAATCCGCACCGCAGGGCGCTGAGGCATTCGGAATACAGTTTGAGCAAATGAACAGCGAGTACAGAAACGCCGAGGTTTATAAAGAGCTTTTTGCCTGTGCGGAGGATAAGCCTACATATGTAACGAATTACCGCTATAACAAAAATGAGGGTAAAAGCGATGAGCAGTTAGCCGATGAATTGCTGGAGCTGGCGGACTGCGGTGCAGACCTGTGCGATATGATGGGTGATTATTTTGACAGGCAGCCCGATGAAATGACATATGACGAAACCGCCGTAGCAAAACAAAAGGATTTGATTGATAAGCTGCATAAGCGCGGTGCTAAAGTGCTTATGTCAACCCACATTCACAAATTCACGCCTGCGGACGAGGTGCTTAAAATTGCGCTTGCACACCAAAGCCGCGGCGCCGATATTTCAAAAATAGTGGTAGGCGCCGAGAATATGCAGCAGCAGCTTGAAAACCTGAAAATGATAAATATGCTCAAAGAAAAGCTTGATGTGCCTTTCCTTTTCCTTTCAGGCGGCGAATGTAAAATACTAAGGAGAATAGGCGGCGAACTCGGCTGCTGTATGTACCTATGCGTTTACGAATATGATAATTTTGCAACTCCGCTGCAGCCGCTTTTGAAAAAAGTAAAAGCAATAAGAGATAATATGGACTGATTCGGAGGTAAAAAAATGAAAGCAATACTTATAAATGACGACAGATCATTAAGATGGGATAATGTGCCCGATCCGATTTTGGGTGAGGACGACTGCCTTATAAAAATTGAGGCGGCAGCGCTCAACCGTGCAGACCTAATGCAGCGCGAGGGAGATTACCCGCCCCCTCCCGGCTGCCCCGACTGGATGGGGCTTGAAATAGCCGGAACAATAGTTGAAATAGCCGACGGCGCAAAGGAAAAATCTAATTGGAAAATAGGTGATAAGGTCTGCGCGCTGTTAGGCGGCGGAGGTTATGCCGAATACGCAAACGTTAAGTACGATATGCTTATGCCCGTACCCGAAAACTGCACTATGGTAGAGGCGGCGGCAATGCCAGAGGCGTTCGCCACGGCATATTTAAACCTGTTTATAGAGGGTAAAATAAAGACGGGAAACACCCTTTTGATGAACGCAGGTGCAAGCGGTCTTGCCAGCGTTATAATACCAATGGCAAAGGCTTTCGGCGTAAGGGTTATAACAACCGTGCTTACAGAAGAAATTGCAAATAACATTAAGCACTTGAACGCCGACCGCGTTGTTGTTACAACAAAAGAGAACATTGTAGATGTGCTTAAAGAGGAGCTTGAAAACGGTCATGGCGTTGACGTTGCGATAGACTGCCTGGGCGGCGAAATAATGGGCAAGTGCATACATTACCTCACCCATGGCGCACGCTGGATAATGATAGCGGCTCTTGCAGGGCAGAAAACTGAAATAGACCTTAAAAACATATATGTAAGAAATGTAAGAATAGTCGGCAGTACGCTGCGGTCAAGAACTCCCGCCGTCAAAGCGGAAATTCTTGCTGACCTTGTGCGCGATGTATGGCCTAAGGTATCAACGGGAGAAGTGCGCCCCACCATATATAAGGTTTTGCCGATAACCGAGGCAGAGGCGGCGCAGGATATTCTTTACCGCGGCGAAAACGTAGGTAAGGTGGTTTTAACCGTTAATCAGTAAAAATTATTTATAAGGAACGGTAAGCTATGAATTTCAAGGGTAAAACAGCGCTTATTTCTTTCACAAGGGCGCTTGCCAAAGAGGTATCGGATAAGGGTATACTGGTAAACAGCGTTTCGCCGGGAAGTGTAAGCCCCTCGGATAACGATGACATAAGCTATACCGAGCCGAGCGAGCTTTCCTTTATAGGAAGAACAGGCAGCGATATGGAAAATGCAAACCTGATATGCTTTCTTGCGAGTGACGACGCAAGCTATATTTCCGGGCAGAACATTCAGATTGACGGCTGCAGGAAAAAGCAATAAGAAGCAATCCCGCAAAATCCGCAAGTGCAGCATACCTATGCAGAATCCGGTAAAGCGTGCGCCCGCAGGCATATAGCTCCACCCGAAAAAAACAACACAAGCTGTGGGGCGGGCGCGCCCAATGCGGCAACGCTCATAAGCATTTCAACCGTATGTATTGATTTTTCTTTTCTGCGCCCAATTTGGCGGGTTTGTATGCCTTTACGCTTTTTGTATAGACAATACAATCAGGGTACAATGCTTTTTTGCAAAGTAAATTCCGTAAAACACCGCCAGCACAAAAAGTGCCGCTATCGGGTACGGCATAAGCTCCTCCGACGGGAATTTCTTAAGCTGCTCTCATATTGCGATTTCTTTATATTTAAAAACTCGACTGCCTTCGGTAATTTTAACCATATATTTAAAGCCCCGCCAAAGCGGGGCTTGAATTTTGGTATAGCGGCAAGGCTTTACTTGCTTTAAAATCGCCCTCGTGCAAATGAAGGTTACGCTATCTTTGCACATATGCGGCTGCAGGTTTGCACACATACCGCACACGGTCTGGTGGGGACTGGCGGGCTCGAACCGCCGACCTCCTGCGTGTGAAGCAGGCACTCTGACCAGCTGAGCTAAACCCCCGACTGAATACTATTTTACCATATTTTCAAAAAATTTCAATCCCCAATTTCAAATTTTTTTACATTCCGTATTTATCCTTAATTCTTTCAAGCTTTTTGCCTATGGGCTTTTGCAGCAGCAAAAGAAAAATCACATTTGAAACGGCGTAAACAACTGTAAACCTCGCAGCCGATACCGTCGCCGCAAGGTAGCGCGTAAGCGTGAAAGAGCCGTCCCACCAAAGCACCGTCCATACGTCCATAAGCAAAGAAAACAGCACGCCCGAAATTATACCGTAAACCCCAAGCAATATGCGGCTGCGTTTAAGCGGGTTGGAAATTACGCCGGCTATAAACCCTAAAAGCCCCCAAACAAACATCTGAAAGGGCGTCCAAGGGCCCTGCCCGAAATAAAAATCGGATATAACGGCGGAAAGCGCGCCGGTTAAAAAGCCCGCCTCGCCCCCAAAATACATGGCGGTTATTACCACTATTGCCGTAACGGGCTTAAAGCCCGGCAGGGGCGTGAATATTATTCTGCCCACCACGGCAAGGCTTACCATTACCGCAATTATCATCATTTCCTTTACGCGCGTTTTGCCGTTTTCAAAGGAAAGGAAAAACGGAATACATGCAAGCACCGCTATGCAAAGGGTTATCCAAGCGTATTGCTTATCCTTAAATATTACAGCCCCCGCAAGCACGGTAAGCGGTATTAACCCCAGCACAATAAGGTTGATTAAAAGCTTTTTAGTCATTTTTTCCGCTCCGTTTGCACATTTCAACCACCTGCTCCACCGTTACGGCGTTTTTGAAAACAAAACGCGATATTCTGCCTGCAGCGGTGGTGTAAAAGCTGTTCCCGCCGAAAAATTCGTTCGGTGTGGCGGAGGATATTATTTCGCCGTCAAAAAACAAGCCGCAGCGGTCGGCGTTTTCGGCGGCAAACTCAATATCGTGCGTTACCGTAACAACAGTTATTCCGCGCGCCTTAAGCTTTTTAAGAATTTCGGAAAGGTTCTGCTTTGAATGCGCGTCAAAGCCCTTTGTAGGCTCGTCAAGTAAAAGTATTCGCGGCTCTGACAGCATAATTTTGGCTATAGCGCATTTTTGCTGCTCGCCGCCGCTTAAATCAAACGGGTGGCGCGAAAGCAGAGGGGCAATATCCAAAAGCTCTGTTATTTCTTCAATTTTAGCGTTGTGTTCCGCTTTAGGTACACAGCAGGTTTTGAGCATATCCTCAAAATCCTCGCGCACCGTGTCCTTTAAAAATACGTTTTGCGGCTCCTGCGGCAGCAGCGATAAGCAATGCCTGTAAAGCGCTGCGCCCCTGTATTCTTTGATTTTTTTGCCCAAAATCACCGTTTTGCCGCGGTATGCGCTGTTAAGCCCCGCAATTACGCCCAGCGCCGTGGTCTTACCCACGCCGTTGCCGCCCAAAATAAAGTAGCTTTCGCCCTCATAAACCTTTAAGGAGGTATTTTTCAAAACATCGGGCAGATTTCTCTCATAGCGAAACCATACGTTTTTAAGCTCTATTGCAGCACTGTCACTATGGGTGTAAGGCTTTTCTTTATATTCCGCAATCGGCGCACCGCCGAAGTTTTTTTCAAGAAAATCTCTGCCCTCGCGCACGGTGAGGGGGCAAATGCCGGGTAACCCCAGCTTTTCAAAAATACGCGTGGCTGACGGCAGCGCCGAGAGCATACGCTGATTTTCGGATATGACTTTCAGCCTGCCCGATACCTCACGCGGGGCACATGCGGCTATTACCCGCCCGTTTTCCATAACCGTTACGCTGTCCGCCACGGGCAGCAGCTCCTCTAAGCGGTGCTCGGCGATTATGACCGTTAAAGATAACTCGCGGTTCATTTTGCAAATCGTGGCTATAAAATCGGAAGCCGCTATAGGGTCAAGCCTGCTTGTGGGCTCATCCAGTATTAAAATATTCGGCTGCATTACCATAACCGAGGCAAGGTTTAAAAGCTGCTTTTGCCCGCCCGATAATTCATTGGTTTTTTTGCCGAACCAGCCCTCAATTCCGAAATATGAAGACATTTCCGCCACCCTGCGGCGTATAACCTCGTTATCTTCTCCTAAGCTTTCAAGCCCGAACGCCAATTCGTGCCATACCTTATCGGTCACAATCTGGCTTTCGGGGTTTTGCATTACAAAGCCTATTTCGGCGGCAGAGGCGCGCCCTTCAAGCTCGCAAAGCTTTTTACCGCGGTAAAATACCTCGCCGCTTTCGTCCTCCACTGGCGTAAGCTCGCGTTTGAGCATTTTAAGAAGGGTGGTTTTTCCGCAGCCCGATTCGCCGCATATAACGTTAAAGCTGCCTGCCTTAAACGATAGGTTTATGTTATCAAGCGCCTTTTTTTCCGATTTCGGGTAGGCAAAGCTTAAATTTTCGATATGCAGTATTTCCATTTGAGCTCCTCCTTAATTTCGGTTATAAAGGGCAGAATTGCAAGCGCAAAATATGCCGAGCAGGTAATAATAAAGCCTGCGTCAGCCTGTATTTCAGTGATTTCGGGGTAATAGTAAAATTCCGTTTTGCCGAGCGCAATACCGATAAGCGTTACCGCAAAAAGGGCAAGCGCGGTTATAAGAAAAATAAGGTCGCGCAGAGTAAAGCGGAAAATAGAAAAGCTTGTCCGCCTGCCTGTACCGTAGCCGCGGGCTTTCATAGACATTGAGGTATCAATCGCGCTTTCAAGCGCGCGGGTTATCATAACCGACAAAACCGAAAACGCAGCTTTAATTTTATCAACATAGCTTTTTGATGAATAAAGCCCCATTGCCTTTTGCGCGCGGCTTACCTCTTTCGATTGCCTTACAAACAGCGGTATAAACCTCAGCGCCGCAGAAAGCACAAGCGAAATTTTTGGGAACGGGCGTCCAAAAAGCCAAAGGAATTTATCACTTGACATAATCTCCCCCATGCACTTGCACCACAGCATTACGCCTATTACCGCCACGGCAATAGCCGCGCCGTAGGCGAACGCCTCAAGCGTTACGGGGTTGCCGTTTAAAAAGAAAAGGGGCGTTACGCCGTTGTGAGAAAAAAGCGGGTTTGTTACCGCCACCATAAGAAAAAGCGGAATGTAAAAGCCCGTATTTTTAAGCGCCTTACGCGGGCTTTCAAGCGAAAAACAAAAGGCTGCGGCGCCTGTAAGCGCCGATAGCTGAATTATCGGGTGCCACACAAAAACAGCGATAATGATGACTGTAAAAAAGTAAAACGCCGATACTGCGGGGTGGTATTTTTCAAAGGCTCTCATTGTGTTTCCTCCCCCATCCATTCACAGCCTACGTCCTTACCCAAATCGCAGGTGTAGACCCATTCTATAACGTCGCCGTCCTTTAGCTTATACTTTGAGCAGCCGTAATTCGGGTACTCGCCGTTCACCTTATACATCCAGCCCGAAAGCGGACCGCAGGAGAACTCGTAAAGATAGCTTATTCCCTGAACATAAACACTGCCGTAGCTGTTTTTATCCGCTCCCTGATATTCCATTTGTATCTTATTATAGCGCGTGGCGCGGCTTAAAATATCAAAAACAGTATCTCCCCTGCGCAAAACATACTCGGTTTTCGGCAGTATTATGCCGTCCTCGGGTAAATAATCGCCGTCCTTCAGCGGTTTTTCAAGGTCTTCGGAATTATCTATGGCGGTTTTGCAGTTTACCGAAATAAAAACCGTTTCGCTTTCCTCGGTTATATCGTCTATATGGGTCAGATAGTATTCGTCAACCGACTGTATTTCCGTGCCGTTTATAACAAACACGGCGGCAAGAATTATAAAGAGTATGGCAAGTATATCCTTTTTCATTCGTCTTCCCCGTACATTGCAGCCAATTCTTCCATTTCGCGTTTCTTCCTGTTTTTTCTGCGGCGTATTCTTATAATTACAAGCGTGCCGAGCGCGAGTATTACCGCAACCGATACCGCGGCTATAATGTAGGCGCGCAGCCTGTTATATATCTTGGTTCGGGTTTTAATAATATCCTCGCGGTTTTCAATTTTCGTTTTGTCGTAATCAGAAAGGGCGTTGTAGCGCTTAAAAATACCGTCAACCGTTTTTTTATCCTTTAAGGATATTTTATCAAAAGGATAAAGCTTTTTCAATATATCCGCGTTAAGAGAGTCAATTTCCTTTTGAATTTTTTCAATTTCCTCTTTCGCGGCTGTAAGCTTTTTAAGGTAATTTTCTTTGCCCTCAAAATCATCGCTCTGTTTCAGCTTTTCAAGCAGGGCTATAACAGTATAATATTGCTCGGTCGTAAGGCGCGCGGGCAGTGAGTCCACAGCCTTTCTGTCGCTCGGTGCAAAATACAGTACGGGCGTATCCTCTTGCGTTTCTTCCGTACTCTCGGGCTTTGTATTCTCTGCGACAGCCGAGCTTTGTGAGCTTTGCGTGTCTTTAGGTGCTTGCGGTTTGCCCGAAGACGTGCCGCCCGACTTGCTTTCGGATTTTGCCGGCAATGCCGGGGTAGGCGTTTGACTGAAAGAATAAAGCGGCGATTGCCCCTTTTGCTGCCGTATTACCGCCGCCAAAGCGTATAAAACCTGCTCGCCCGCCATTGAGTTTGATTTATCGGGCTTTGAGCCGGGGTTGTCGGGATCGTAGGTGTATGAGTGTGCAAAGCCGCCGTCGGGCATACGGTATTTTAAAATACCGTCTATCAGCGTTTTGCCGTTCTTAATAAACCGCGCGTCCTTTTGCGGGTCAATATTAAGGCTGCAAAGCGCCACCGCAGCCTGAGCGGTGCTTTCGGCGTTCTGCGTGCCCCAGCTTATAAAATCGCCGTCCTCCGTTTGCAAGCGCGAAAGGCAGAAAAGCGACTCATCTATAACCTGCTTTACCGTGCGGCTTATTTCCTGTTTTGAGGATTTAAGCGTATACTTGTATACTTTTTTTGAGGTATAATAAGGCGACAATGCCTGCACTGCCATTGCCGTAATATCGGGGTCGGAGGTTTTGCCCGAAAGCGCAAAGCCGCCATCCGATAACTGCCGGCAAAGAATTTCGGTTATAATGCCGTCTCTTGTATTTATGCTGCCGGCGGGTATTTCATAGCGCGCTGAATCAAGGGCTATAAGCCCCCATATCCAACCGTTTATGCCCTGTCTGCCGAGTTTTTCCCTGTTATACGTTCCGTCGGCTATCAGGTTTATCGGGTTTCCGTCATTATCCGTTCCGAAGTTTCTCGGGTCGCCGCCAGATGCTAGCACCGCAAGGCTTATTCTGTGCCATTCGGTAGCCTTTGCGGCAGAAAGCTTGTTTTTTTTCTTGTAGCGTTTTTCAACCTCGGCTTTCAACACGGCAAGGTAGCGGCTGTAATCCTCGGGGACCTCTAAGCGGCTCATACCTATGGGGTACCAGTCGCCCGGCGTGGTGCCGGCAAGGCTTAAAAATTTATCATTAAAAAACGAGCTGCCGCCCTCTGCGCCGTTATCAAGCTTTTTCCAATTTATAATTCCGTTTGCAACGCTTAAAAGCTCCTCGCTGCCCTTGTAGCCGGCAGCGGAAGCGGGAATATAAACGAGCAGGCACAGAACCGCCGTTATTAAGGCAATAACCCTTTTCATTTCTTAATTATGGCGGCGTTTAAGCTGTGCCGCCGAAATCATAGCGAAGGCTAAAGCAACACTTATAATCTCAAAAGCTGCCGCCTGACCGTTATCGCCTGTTTTCGGTGATTTAGCTTCTGTGTCGGCGTTTGTCTTACCCGAAGAGTTTGCGTTGCCACCGTTCGGCTTTTGCTCGCTGTTTCCGCCGGTGCTGCCGTTGTCGGGCGGGGTCTGATTTTTATTTTCAAGCTCCTTAATTGCCGCGGCTTTAGCAACCGAAAGCTCCTTATTAGCCACTGCAACATCGCTTTGCGGCGCGGTAAGGTTAAGCGCCAGAGCCATAGCATTTTTATATGCGGCGGCAAATTTCTCGTTGCCGAGCAGCTCCTTTAGGTTGGGTAATGCGTTTATTTGGGCAATTTCGGTAAGCAGGGCGTCCTTATTGGCAGTCTCGTAATATTTTTCCATTCCCCAAACAGAATAACCGAGATCCGAGCCGTAGCCGTAAAGTGTGAAATGAAGCCTTACAACCTCGCCGTCAGAAAGCTCATACTGACTCATTCCCACATTAGCCATTGTGTTATTCACGGTATACATCCAACCCGACATAAAAGTATAATCAAATTCACCGAGAGTATTTTCGCCCTCGCTCCAGCCGGTATCAAGCTCACTAAATTTTGTAATATTTTCTAAAAGAATCGGGTTAATAAGCTTTTCATCAAGCTCCTCGGGAACGGAAAATTTTTCACCCGCGCCGAAGCTTTTATCACTTCCCTTTTTCAAAGCGCCGCCGCGACCTATGGCAGCGAGGTAAAAGCTGCTCTCTACAGAACCGGTGCAATTATATGAAAAACCGTTTTCTTCAAGCAATTTTGTAATTACCATAGCAACGGTTTCACCCTCATGTATAGGTACCAAAACCGGCTCTATTATGTGTCCACAGCCTATGGTAAGCGCCTCGACCGACACTGTGGTATAGCCTATAATTTCTCCCGGGGCAGCTTTTTGATATATCAAGGTGTATGTAACGCTCTTGTCACCCGCCGTTATTACTATCTTATTTTCACCCTCCTCAGTGAATTTAAGGGTAAAGCTTGTCATATCAATGTCATCCCACGTAACGTCAACATTTTGACCGTTCAGTGTAACAGTGGGAGTCACCTTGTTTCCGTTTTCATCCTTTGCGGTTACAAAAAAGGTCTTTTTAGAGCTTTTTACAGTAGCGCCGTCAGTAAGGGTTGAAGTAATGCCATATTCTTCGCTCTCCGCTGCAGCGCTGAACGCCGGGGCGGCGCTTACCGTCAATAAGGTAAGTGTTAAAAAGAGTATTAAATTCCGCTTTAGTTTTTTAAACATTTTTCTTTTCTTCCTTTTTCATTATTTTAAACCCGCGCTTTTTAATTTTTGCGCGAATCCGTTTTTCGGTTCTTTTTTGCAGGGTTTCCTGCCTTTTTTCGCTTACCTCCTTAACGCCCGCCTTTTCAAGCGCGCGCGACCACGGGCCTAAGAGTGACTTTATCATTGCCGTTTCCGCCTCGGTAAAGTCGCTTTTTTGCGGCAGTCTGCCAAGCACCGAATATTTTTCCTTTAAAAGCGCAATGCAGGCATCACGCGAATGGTCGTCCATAAAAATCCCCCCTTATAAGGGCTTTGGAAAAGTCAAACAGAAAAGCCGCCCACCTTTTTTCAAATGAACGGCTTATACGCAACGCAAAAACAGCCCTTTTGCAAGCCTGCAAAAACGCTTTTTTATAACGGCGATACTTTTCCTTGCCCAAAAGCAAAATTAAAACCGACTGTAAACGGCGAGTATTCCGACTTATCGGTTGCCCGAAATACGGTAATGGCGGTTGCACCGGATTCGCACCGGGTTTCCCTCTTATCGGCATAAGCCGAGCCTGTTTACACTATTAAGTTTGATTTTATTATATCAGTCTGTTTGCATTTTGTAAATAGTTTATTTTATTACTTGCCATGCGTTTATCAGTCTGTCAAGCGACCAAGCCGCGTTTGCGGGGCTGGTTGAGGGCAGGCAGATTGCCTTTTGCCCCACCGTTTTTTCAATATAACGAATATAGTATTTTTCCGCTGTTTTGCCGTTTACGAATATACGGCTTACGGCGGTTTTTTCAATTATACCCGCAATATCATTCGGTTTAACGTTTTTAATGCTTGTATCGGCAGAGCCTGTAATTTCGCACTCTGCAATTACGTCCCACAGTGCAAGCCTGTTTTCGAGCACAAGTTTTTTCTTTTGCTCCACCGTTTCGGGAACAGGCGCGGAAAACACGCCCGCAAGCACGCGCCAAAAACGGTTTTGCGGGTGCCCGTAGAAAAATTCCGCCTCGCGTGATTTAACCGACGGAAAGCTGCCTAAAATAAGCGTTTCCGACTTTTCGCCGTAAAGCGGGGAAATATTGTGCAGCACCATATTTTTAACCCCTTTTAAGCGCTCTGCCAAGCACAGAGGATAAAATAAAGCCCGCTATATCCACCGCCACTACCGTAGCCCCCACAGGCGTTCCCGCAAGTACGGAGATTATCATACCGAGGGCGGTGCATACCGCGGCGAAAACCGCCGAAAAAACCGAAACGGCAAAAAAGCTTTTGTAAAGCCGCATTGCAGAAAGCGCGGGGAAAACTATAAGCGCCGATATAAGCAGCGAGCCCACAAGATTCATAGCCAGCACTATTACCACCGCGGTTATAACGGCTATAAGCATATTGTACGCCGAAGTATTCACCCCCGTAGCGCGGGAAAAGCTTTCATCAAACGTCACGGCGAAAAGCTTGTTGTAAAGCAGTATAAACAGGGTTATTACAACGAGTGACAGCACCGCGCAGAGTATAACCTCGCCCCTTGACAGGGTGAGAATTGAGGTTGAGCCGAAAAGTGTGCTGCAAACATCCCCCGAAACATTGGCGGAGGGTGAGAAAATATTCATAAGTAAATACCCGAGCGCCAGCGCCCCCACAGAGAGCATTGCTATTGCGGCGTCGCCCCGAATTTTTGAGGAATTGCCGCCCTTTAAAAGCAATATTGCGCAAATAACGGTTATCGGCAGTATCACTACGGTTTGGTTTGTAAATTTGAGTACCGCCGCAATCGCCATTGCGCCGAATGCCACATGGGAAAGCCCATCCCCTATAAACGAAAAGCGTTTAAGCACAAGAGTCACGCCGAGCAGCGAAGAACAAACGGCAATTAAAACTCCCACAATAAGCGCGTACCGCACAAACGGATAGCTGAAATAAAGCTGTAAATTTTTAAACGCTTCCGCCATTTTTTCTCGCCTCCGTGTATTCGTCTGCCGTGCCGAAAAAGCCGTGCTTACCTATTTCCAGAATGTGCGTTCCGAGCATGACGGCGGGTATATCGTGGGTTATCATAATAACCGTCATACCGTCCCTGTTAAGTCTTGATATAAGCTTATACATATCCTCCGCCGCCTCGGGGTCAAGCCCCGCCGTGGGTTCATCAAGCAATAAAAGACTTTCGGCGGCGCAAAGCGCGCGGCAAAGCAGCGCCCGCTGCTGCTGCCCGCCCGAAAGAGTGGCATAGCCGCGCTTTACAATGCTTTCTATTCCCATTTTGCGCATATTAAGGAGCGCATCTGCCCTTTGCGCCGCGCTGTAAAACGGGCGGTAACCGCATTTACCTGCAAAGCCCGACATAACAATTTCGCCCACGGTTGCGGGAAAATCCCGCTGAACCTCGGTCTGCTGCGGCAGATAGCCGATTTTTTTCAGGTCAAGCGCTGTTTCAAGACTGCCCGATATAGGCTTGTTAAGCCCCAAAAGAGTTTTTATAAGCGTGCTTTTGCCCGAGCCGTTTTCACCTATAACGCAAAGGTAATCGCCCTCATTTACCGTAAAGCTTATATTTTCCGCAACGGTTTTTCCGTCATACCCCAGCGCTAAATCGCAAGCCTTTATAAGCGTCATTCATTCCACCCCGATTTTCAGTGTTTCAAGATTTTTTTGCATAACCGAAATATAGGTCATGCCGTTTTTTATATCCTTTTTATTTACGGACTGCATACTGTCAAGCGTTAGAATTTTCTTATTCTTTTTTGCCGTATTTCGGTTTACCGCCCTTGCAATATCGCCGTTTGAAGTCTCGGTTATAAAAATACAGTCGCCGTTTTCATCGGCCTTTTTTGCGAGAAATATCACCGTTTCAAAACTCGCCTCGGTTTCTGCCGAGCAGCCGGGAAATGCGGCGTAGTAATCAAGCCCGTAATCTTCGGTAAGATATCTGAACGGAAAACGGTCGGCAAAAATAAGCGTTTTGTGCCTTGCGTTTTTTAAAGCCTCGGTATATTCTTTATCCAAAGTGGCGAGCCGTTCTGCGTACTTCGCCGCTTTGGTTTTATAAATATACTTATTTTTATTATCCGCGCCGCCCAGTGCCGCGGCTATCTTATCGGTCAGAATTTCGGCGTTTTTAAGTGAGAGCCATATATGCTCGTCGGTTTCATCGCCGTTTTCGCGGCGCTCCGTCCCCTCTTCGCGCTCGGTTACCGCTTTATCGCCCAAAAGCTCAATAAGGTTAAGCGCCTTTAAATTTTTGTTATCGGATTGCTTTATAACCTCCGCTACCCATTTTTCCGATTCGCCGCCCGTGTATATAAGTACATCGCAGCTGTGAAGTCTCACAATATCCGCTGCGGTGGGCTGGTAGCTGTGCATATCCGCGCCGTTTTCATTAAGCAGCGATACCTCGGCGGTATTTCCCGCAATATTTCGCGCCCAGTCATAAAGCGGGAAAACGGTGCAGAGTATGTTAAGCTTACCGCCCTTTTTTACGGGCGGCGTGCCGCAGCCGGCAGATAACAAAATAACGGCGACGGTGAGCGTCGCCGTTATTACATATTTAAAGCAGTTTTTCATTCTGCAATCAGCTCCAATTTGCAACTCACTTGCAAATTAGTATACCCTTTTTTCTTGCATTTGTCAAGTAAGTAAAAAAATTACTTACCAAACTCCATATTTGCAAATATTTTTTCCATTCTGGAATCGGGAAAGCGGTTATCAAAAAATTCACCCACCGCCGAGGCTGCGGGCTTGTTTTCAATACGCTTTGACCAGCGCCAAACCGCGCCGAGGCTCATAATGCCGTCAAACACAATAAAAATCGAAAACAGTATAGTTATTATTTTACCCGCCTTATTAGGTATTTTAAGTATAACCTTTGCAACACGCGGATAAATGCTTTTTATCCACATAACGCCGAGCAGACCCCAAAACACCGAGTACAAAAGGCATATTCTGCCGTTGATATTAAGCGGAACGGCACTGTAATCCCACGAGGTAGAGCCGAAAAGCGTTTCCTGCGCCCAAGAGAGCAGATATTCCACCGCGCTGCCTATAATCATTCCGCCGAAGAAGGATATTGAGGAGCTGCGGTTTCTGTAGCGGTAAAGCAGCAGTGTAAGCGCCGTGGCACCCACGCCGTAAAGTAAATTAAAAGGACCGTACACAAGCCCCGCGCGGCTCTCAAAATAGCCGTGGCGGATAAAGCACCACAGCATTTCAACAATAACGCCCGCAAAGCTGCCCGAAATAAGTATTATTGCAATTTTGTAGAAATTAACGCCTGCGGCAAAGTTTTTGGTCTTTTCTTCCTCGTAGTCAATAACGGAATTTGCGGGGGCGCGGCGAATTATAAGCTCGCGGCTGTCGCTCGTTTTGCCCTCTTTCAGCCTTGTGCGCAGCTCGTCTGCTTGGTCAAAAGCCCATTTATGCGCCTTTTTAAGTCGGATTGAGGTATTTTCAAGCGCCTTAACTTCATTATCCACTTCCTCTGCCAAAGCCGCCTGCTCTTCGGCGGTCATACTGTTCTGGCTTGCAAGCCTTTCATAAAGCGATGAGGAAAAGCGTTCCGCTTCCCTTTCCTCGGCTGCAAGTATTTCAGCACTTAGAGTTTCTAGGTTTTTCTGTTCCGCCATAAAAAAATTCCTTTCAGTCTTTAATTGCCGCAAACAGCAGCCCCGGCACGCTTTCGGGCTCAACCTCCAAAACCGCGGCAAGCTCGCCGAAAAGCACCTGTTCTGCCCTGTGCAGCCGATTTTCATATGTAAAGCTCAGCTTTCGTTTCATACGGCGCGCCTCTTTACGCCTTTCATAAATAGATATGGCAAGCTGCAAAAGCTCCTCACAGCTGCGAATTTCCGTTTCGTCGGAAAATCCGTCCGACAGCGCACTTTCTCTGATTTTCGGAACGTCTTCAATCAGCTTTTCGGCGTCCTGCCTGGTAATAATGGGGCGCATAAAAATTTTATCGCTGTCTGCCGGGGCAAAAATCACATTGCCCGACTGATACAGCGGCCGCAGGGTATAGTAAAGCCTTTTCCCGCCGGGAACCGCCCTTTCGGCAATATCCTCTACCACACACACTCCGGTTTTACCGTATATAATTTTTTCCCCTTTTTCAAACAATTTTCACCCTTCTTTAACATAAAAATCCGGCGAGCCGTTTTCAGGCACGCCGGAAAAAGCTATGTTTATATTTTACCACATTTTGAAAATAAATGTAAGTACTTTTTTATCTTTCCTCGCGGAAATATGAAAGCCCTAAGTGCGCCGGGGGTTGATTTTCGCGGCGCTTGCGTATGCTTACCACTATAAGCACGATTATTGTTACCACATAGGGCAGCATTTGAATCAGCGGAATCATTTGCATGGGCACGTTTATATAGTTGAAAAGAATATAAAGCGCGCCAAACAGGTAAGAGCCGAGTATTGCAAGCGAGGGCTTCCATGTGGCAAAAATAACTATTGCTATTGCAAGCCAGCCGCGGTCGCCGAAACCGTTGTTGGACCAAATGCCGTTGCAGTAATCCATTACATAGAAAAGTCCGCCCAGCCCTGCTATCATACCGCCTATGCAGGTGGCAAAATATTTATAGCGAGTTACGTTAATGCCAGCAGCGTCAGCCGTGGCAGGGTTTTCGCCCACCGCACGCAGGTTAAGCCCGTGCTTTGTCTTTTTAAGAAACACCGCCGAGATAATGGCGATGATAATTGCAAGGTACACCATAAAGCCGTAGGAGAAGAAAAGCTTGCCTATATCGCCCGTGTTTTCAGCAAAGGGCAGCGTGGTTTTAAATGCTCTTGCAATATCGACCAGTGCAAGGTAGGGAACGTCGCTTTTTATAATTTTAATAAGCGAGCCGCCGAAGAAGTTGCCGCAGCCCACGCCGAAGGTGGTAATTGCAAGACCTGTAACGTTTTGATTAGCCCTTAATGTTACGGTTAAAAAGCAATAAAGAAGCGACACGAGCAGCGAGCCTAAAAGGCAGCACAAAAACGGAATTAAAACCGCTATTATGGGCACTACCTCATCGGTTGAGGTCTGGTACATAAAGCCGCCCACAACGCCCGATATTGCGCCGATATACATAATGCCGGGTATGCCGAGGTTAAGGTTTCCGGATTTTTCGGTTAAAATTTCGCCGGTAGCGCCGTAAAGTAAGGGTGTGCCCTGCAAAATGGCACGTTGTATAAAGTTAATAACAGTTAACATTATTTCTCCTCCTTTTTACGGTGGCTGAAGTTGATTTTATAATTTATAAAAAATTCACAGCCGATTATGAAGAAAAGAATTATTCCGGTTAAAATATCGGAAAAATCGCCGTTCAGACCGAATTTAGAGGTAACCTCGTCTGCGCCGCGCCCCAAAAAGACGAGCAGCAGGGTGGTTAAAATCATTGTAATGGGATTAAACTTGCCGAGCCACGAAACCATTATGGCGGTAAAGCCTCTGCCGCCTACCAGATTTGAATCGATAGAGTGGGAAGAACCGCCCACAAGTAAAAGACCCGCAAGCCCGCATATAGCGCCCGACACCAGCATTGTGCGGATAATAACCTTTTTAACGTTTATGCCTATGTAGCGCGCGGTGTTTTCGCTCTCGCCCACAACCGAAATTTCGTAGCCGTGCTTGCTGTATTTAAGATATATCTGCATTAAAACGGTAATAACCGCAACAATTATAATGTTAAGCAGATATTTCACCCCGAAAATATCGGGCAGCCAGCCGTGGGATAAAAGGTCGGGTCCTACAACGTTTGAGCCGCTTTTATCGGCTATTTTAAGGAAATATTCAACAAGCTGAATTGCAACGTAGTTCATCATAAGGGTGAAAAGCGTTTCGTTAGTTTTCCACTGCGCCTTGAATATTGCGGGAATAACGCCCCAAATCATACCCGAAACTATGGCGGAAACGGTCATAATAAGAATTAGCACACCGTTCGGAACCTTGCCGCCGAGCCAGAACATACACGCGGCGGTGGCAAGGCAGCCTATAAGCACCTGACCCTCTGCGCCCGTGTTCCAAAAGCGCATACGGAAGGCGGGGGTTACCGCTAAGGATATGCAAAGGAGAATTGCAATATCGTGAATTGTAACAAGCAGTCTACCCTTGCCCACAGCGCCGTGAACTATCGTCTGATAAATCGAGATAGGGTTATCGCCTGTTAGCACCTTGGTGACTATACCGCAGGCTATAAGCGCCAAAACAATTGCTATAGCCCGCACCGCTATGCGGTAGGTAAGAGAAACATTGTCCCTTTTTGAAATATAGGCGAGAGGCTCGCGTTTAAGATTTTTTTCACTTGCCATTTTCATTGCCTCCCGATTTTGTCATTAAAAGCCCGAGCTCTTCCTTTGTGGTTTCTCTTGCGTCCACAATGCCGGTAACTCTGCCCGAGTTTACAACTATAATGCGGTCGCAAAGCTCAATTAAAACGTCTAAATCCTCACCGACGAATATAACGGCAACGCCGTTTTTCTTCTGCTGATTGAGAAGATTGTATATCATATAAGAGGAGTTAATATCAAGCCCTCGCACAGGGTACGCCGCCATAAGCACCGTGGGGGAGGAGGCAATTTCGCGCCCTACAAGCACCTTTTGCACGTTACCGCCCGAAAGCCTGCGCACGGGGGTGTTTGCGCTGGGGGTTGCAATTTCAAGGTCGTTTATAATATCCTCGGCAAGTTTTTTGGGCGACTGACGGTTAAGGAACATAGAGCGCCCGCGGCGGTAGCTGCGCAGCATCATATTATCCACAATGTCCATATTACCCACAAGCCCCATTCCGAGCCTGTCCTCAGGTACGAATGAAAGACGGACGCCCAGCTCTCGAATCTGCATGGGGGTTTTGTCGCGTAGGTTTTCGGCGACGCCGGTTTTCGGGTTATTGTAAATTATTTCGCCGCTGCTTATTTTCTGAAGACCCGCAATAGCCTCCAAAAGCTCGCGCTGACCGCTGCCCGCAATGCCTGCAATGCCTAAAATTTCGCCGCTGTTTGCGGTGAATGATATATCATCAAGAACCTTAATGCCCTCTTCGCTGTAAAGGTCGAGACCTTTTATCATAAGGCGCTCGGCGGGGTTTTCGGGTTCTGTTCTGTCAATGTTAAGTGATACTTTTTTGCCCACCATCATTTCGGTAAGCTCGGCTTCGCTCGTTTCCTTTGTTATTACCGTATCTATGTATTCGCCGCGGCGGAGTATCGCCACGCGGTCGGAAACGGAAAGCACCTCGTGCATTTTGTGAGTTATTATTATTATCGACTTGCCGTCGCTGCGCATTCTTCTGAGCACCGCGAAAAGTTTTTCGGTCTCCTGCGGGGTAAGCACCGCCGTCGGCTCGTCAAGTATCAGTATATCCGCGCCGCGGTAAAGCACCTTTATTATTTCAACGGTCTGCTTTTCCGAAACCGACATCTGATAAATTTTCTTTTTCGGGTCAATTTCAAACCCGTATTTCTCTGAAATTTCGGCAACCCGCTTTGCCGCCTCTTTAAGGTTAAAGCGTTTATCACCGTCAATTCCCAAAACTATGTTTTCGGTAGCGTCAAATACATCCACAAGCTTAAAATGCTGGTGGATCATACCTATTTTTAGGTTAAAAGCGTCCTTCGGCGAGTTTATAACAACGTGTTCGCCGTTTACAAGAATCTCGCCCTCGTCAGGGTGGTAGATACCTGCAATCATATTCATAAGCGTAGTCTTGCCCGAGCCGTTTTCGCCCAGTACGGCAAGTATTTCGCCCTTTTCAACCGTAAGATTTATATTCTTGTTTGCTACTACCTTACCGAAGCGTTTTGTTACGTTTCTTATTTCAAGCGCGTTCACAAGTATCCTCCCTGTATGTTTTAAAAATCAAAATACACAAGGGGAAAATATTCCCCTTGTGTGGGATAGTCAGATCTAAAGCGTTAATTAAACCTCTTTGTTAAGGTTTGTAACACCGTCGATTATAATATCGAAATAAGGAGCAGAGCGGAAGTCTTTAGCGTTGGACTCATCAAAGTAACCGTCGTGTACAACGTTGGTCTCGCCCTTGAAGTCGCCGTCAACATCAGCTAAATACTGGTCAAGCTTTTTGCCGTCAACAGTGAACTTATCGGTAGCAAATACCTTGAGTGTGCCTGCCTTGAAAGCGTCGATAGCTTCTTTCATCTTAGCCTCGGTGCCTTCGGCTGCAACGCCCTCGTTTATACCGCTGAGTACAACAGAGTTTGTAGCTATATCGCCGCACCAGTCGGAATCGATAGCCTGTCCCTTAACAACGCACTCAATAATGTACTGGAAGTAAGGCGCCCAGTTGATAGCGGAAGAAACTATGAAAGTATTCTTACCCGCAGAATAGGTGCTGCCGTTGTAGGAAACATTCGGAACGCCTGCAAGCTCACAAGCGGTGGGAGCGCCGAGGGAGTCAGCGTGCTGGCTTATAAGAACGCACTTGTCCTTTTCGATAAGAGCGGTAGCAGCTTCCTGCTCCTTGCCCTGGTCGTACCAAGAACCGGTGTAGCGAACCTTCATTGTAGCGGTTTCGCAAACAGAACGTGCGCCGAGGAAGAAAGAAGTCATACCCGAGATAACCTCAGCATAGGTATAAGCACCTACATAACCGATAACAGCCTCTTCAGCCTTTATCTTGCCGGCTTTAATCATTTCGTTAAGCTTCATACCGGCAGCTATACCTGCAAGGTATCTGCCCTCATAAATAGAGGCGAAAGCATTGTGGAAGTTGGCAATTCCGGCTCTCTTACCCGAAGTACCGGTAGCGTGGCAGAACTGAACGTTCGGGAACTCCTGAGCCGCCTGCTTCATAAAGGATTCATGACCGAAAGAATCGGCAAATATAACCTTGCAGCCCTTATTTTTAGCAAGGTCAACAGCGGTATCGTAGCACTTGCTGTCTTCGCCGATGCCGGTAACTATAACTACCTGATCGTCTTTAAGACCCATACCCTTCTGAACAGACTTTAAAGCCTGAATGAAGTTGTTATCATAGGTGGAGTTTTCGTCGTGCAGGCAAATCATACCGATTTTGAAATCGTCAGGTACGGTAACCTCCGATTTAATGTCAAGACGCGGAAGAATATCCTCGCTGACACCTTTTTTTGCGTTGTTGCCTGTTGAACCTGAGCCTGTGTCCTTGCTGCCGCAGCCTGCAAAAGCAAAAAGCATTGCAAGGCAGAGAAGCATTGCCGTAATTTTCTTCATAATTTCTTCCTCCGAAAAATTATTTATTTTGATAAAGCGGTAAACCGCGATTATCCGTATTTTATTTGCGGAATGTGACCGAGGTGTCGCTCATACTGTCAATAACCGCGAGCGATTCAACCCGTATTCCGTCGGCGCGGAGAGAGTCCCCGCCCTTCTGAAAGCCTTTTTCAATGGCGCAGCAAGCGCCAACAACCTCGGCGCCCGCCTGCTCGGCTATATCAATAAGTCCCAAAAGTGCCTTGCCGTTTGCAAGAAAATCGTCTACCAATAATATTTTATCGTCGGGGCTTATGTAATCCTTTTCAACAACCACGGTATAATCCGTTCCGTGTGTGTAGGAGTGAACTACGGTGCTTAAAACCTCACCCGAAACATTGCTTGATTTATGCTTTTTCGCAAATACAACAGGAACGTGCATTGCCGCGCCCGCGCCTACCGCTATTGCTATGCCCGAGGTCTCAATAGTAAGAATTTTCGTTATTTTTTCATTTTCAAAGAGCCGCGCTGTTTCGCGCCCCATTTCCATTATGAAATCAACGTCTATCTGATGATTTAAAAAAGAGCCCACCATGAGAATATTGCCGGGAAGAACCTTTCCCTCTTTTAGAATTTTTTCTTCTAAAGCTTTCATCAGGCGCGCTCCTTATATTTTTAAAAACAAAAAAACAGACTTAAAATAAAAAGTCTGTTTGCCAATATATAAACGCAGAAAAACGTTTAAAAAGCCGGCATTTAAAGCTGACTTCACCAATAGTCGCAACTTATACGGCGTGCGGTAGAAACATTTGGGCCATCAATCCAAACCTATATTGGCAAATATTAAATTATTTCGCTTTCGCTGGTATTATCGTAACACACTGAGCGACTAAAGTCAACAAAATACGAGCTGATTTTAAAAGTTTGTTCACATTTACAATTTAGATATACTTAAAAAAGTTAAATTGTGATTTTCTACAAATTATTTTTTGCAGTCAGCGGCATACTTGCCGGGAGAAATTCCCATAACGCTTTTAAAGGATTTTGAGAAAGAGGCAAGGCTTTCATACCTTAAAATCTCGCCCGCCTGTGTGGGCGACATTCCGCCGTCCCTTATAAGAGACGCCGCGCGCTCTATTTTTTTATACCTTATATATTCGCTGAGGATTATTCCGGTTTTGTTTTTGAATAAATGGGATAGATATGTGTAGCTGTAGCCGGCGTAGGCAGCGATTTCGTGAATACTTTCAATGTTTTCAATATTTTCCTCAACATAGCGTATAACCGAATATACCGCCGGGCAGGTGCTTTTGCGGTCAATACGGCGCTGCGGCAGCGCTTTTTCGGGGTTATCAAAGAAAAGCCGCGCGGTGTGAATTATAATTTGCTCACAATAGCACTCGGTTATTTTATCACTGCACAGCCCGCCGCGGTAAAACTCATCCACCAGCCTTATAAAGGGGTAGTAAACGGTGCTGTCCGCTTTAAGAATTTTAAAGGGTGAGGAATTATAAACTTCAGTCAAATCTCGGTATTTTTTCTTTGCGGCGTTCCCGTTGAATAAAAAGCCTATATACGCAAAGCGCAGAAATGAATTTTTACCAGCCTCAATTTTATGCCTGTGCCCTACGCTGTTTATCATAGCGTCACCCGCCGTAAGCGGCACGGGCTCGCCGTCTACAAATGCGCGCCCGCTGCCGGATATTACATAGGTTATTTCGCACAGTGTTTGCATATGCTCTTCAATAACATAGCCTGATTCACAGCAAAGCTCACCTATTTGATACAGGTCGATAAAGCCGCACTTTACCGGACAATTTAAAAAAAGATTATCAAAATGAAAGTGCTTTCCGTTTTTCATGCCTATAATACCATCAGACATATTTTTCTCCGCCCCGGTATAAATTAAACTATTCGGTTTTGTGTGTTTCCGCTTAAAAACGCGGTTATATTGCCGCTTACAATATCCAAAAGCCGCAGTCTTGTGGGCAGCGGTGCCCAAGCGGTGTGCGGGGTGATTATTATATTCGGCGCGTCTGTAAGCGGGCAATCGGGCGGCATGGGCTCGCTTGTCAGCACATCTATTGCAGCGCCCGAAAGCTTGCCGCTTTGAAGGGCGGCAAAAAGCGCGTTTTCATCCACCGTGCCGCCACGCGAGGTGTTTATAAAGAAAGCGCCGTCACGCATTTTCGCAAAAGCCGCGGCGTTCATCATTTTTTCGCTTTGCGGGTTTAAGGGGCAGTGCAGCGTTACAATATCGCTGTTTTCAAGCAGCGTATCAAACCCCACGAATTTGGTTTTGCCGTTTTCGCGCACGGTTCTTGTGTGCACCAAAACATTCATACCAAGCCCCTCGGCAGCTTTTTCCACCGCCTTGCCTATATTACCGTAGCCCACTATTCCGAGGGTCTTGCCGTATACCTCGTCGCCCGAAAAAATAAGCGGAGAAAAAACGCCCGAGCGCTTCCACCCGCCCTGCTTTACAAAGGCGTCGTACTGCGAAATTTTGGTGTAATGCATAAGAATATAACCTATAACCTGCTGTGTCACGGCGTTTGTAGAGTAGCTGCCCGCATTGCAAACGGTAATTCCCTTTTCCTTTGCGGCGGCAATATCTATATTATTATAGCCTGTGGCGAAAATCCCTATATAGCGTAAATCAGGCGCGGCGTTCATAACCTCCCTGTCAATAACCGTTTTGTTGCAGAGTATTATGTCCTTATCCGCTGCCGCCGTCAGTAGCTCCTTGCGGGTTATATTGTCGAATTTCGTAACCTTGCCGAATTTATCGAAGACATCAAGCGGCAGGTCCCCATTTGATTCAAGGGTTGCGGTATCAGTTAAGAGGAGCTGCATCATCCTTGCGCCTTACCTTTCTTTTGGTGCCGTCCGGCTCTAATATATATGTGTTTTCAAGCTGGGCGATAAGGCTTTGCTTGTAGGCGTTTATATACTCGCCGCGCAGTTTTAGCTGCTCCGCTTTTTCTTCCTCCGTCAGCCCCTCTGCCTTTTGCTTTCTTGCAAGCTCGTTTATTCGGGCAATCTGCTCTTTTGTCATAAATCCACCACTTTTTTTAATGCGTAATTCGTAATGCGTAATGCGGAATTATTTATATTTGATTTGCAGCCGGGCAATAAAAAGAAAAGCCCGTTGCAGCAGGTAACGTTTCTTTAATTCCGAATAACGAATTCAACATTCCGAATTATATTCAGATTTCGTTTCTCCCCTCAAGCGCACGGGCAAGGGTATATTCGTCGGCATATTCAAGGTCGCCGCCCACGGGTATACCGTAGGCAAGGCGTGTCACCTTAATGCCGAGCGGCTTTATCATACGGGATAAATAGCTGGCGGTCGCCTCCCCCTCAACCGTGGGGTTGGTAGCCATTATTATTTCGGTCACGCCGCTGTCGGAAAGGCGCGCCATAAGCTCCTTTATTCTCAACTGCTCGGGTCCTATGCCGTCAAGCGGGGAAATTACCCCGTGCAGAACGTGGTAGGTGCCGTTATATTCCCGCGTGCGCTCAAAAGCCATAACGTCCTTAGGCTCAGCAACAACGCATATCACGCTGTGGTCGCGCTCGGTATCGGCGCAAATGGCGCAGGTGTCCATATCCGTAAGTGCCTGGCATACCTTGCAGAAATGTATTTTTCGCCGCGCGTTAACAAGCGCCTCGGCAAATTTTTCGGCGCGCTCGGGCGGCTGCTCCAAAATGCTGTAAGCCAGGCGCTGCGCGGTTTTTCTGCCAATGCCCGGCAGCCGCTCAAACTGGGCTATAAGCTCGGTAAGCGGCACAATACTGTTTTTAGCCATTATCAGAAAAGCCCCGGCATATTAAGCCCGCCGGTAATGGCGCCCATTTCGTCCTCGGCGGTCTTTTCCGCGTTTGATACAGCCTCATTCACCGCAACGGTTATAAGGTCCTCAAGCATCTCGGTATCCTCAGGGTCAACCGCATCGGGGTTGATTTTAAGGGCTTTTATGTGGTGCTTGCCGTCAACCGTTACTTCAATCATACCGCCGCCCGAGGTTGCGGTATATTCGCGCTGCTCAAGGTCAGCCTGTAATTCTGCCATATCAGCCTGCATTTTCTGCGCCTGTTTTAACATCTGATTCATATTGCCGGCACCGCCGGAGTTGGGTAAACGTACTTTCATTTTTTATATCTCCTTAATTTATTTCAAAATTTTTAAGCTTTCCCGCAAGCTCCGCAAGCGGGTCTTTTTCGTCCGTCTGCGCTTTCGGCGCGGTGTAAGGCCCTAATTTATAAGCCTTGCCGAGCACATTGAGCGCAGCTTTTCTTATAGCGTCGCGGTACATGGGGTTATTTACCATTGAGCGGAAGTTTTCATTCGGCGCGTCAATTAAAAGAAACGGTCCCCTTGTGAACGCTCTCGACTCGTTAAGCACGCCTGCTATAAGCGGGCATGAGGTTTTAAGTATTCGCCTTATTTCATCCCATTCGCCGTTTTCTACCTGCTCTGTATCGCCTGTGCTTACCGCTTGCACGGCGGGTTCATCGGGCGGAGCCTCGGGCAGCGGAATATCCTGCTCAGTCTCCGGTGCCACAGCGGGCGCGGGGCTTTCTGCGCGCGGGCGGGGAGCTATTTTTGCCGCCCCTGTTTCCAGCGCGTTTATTCTTCTTTCAAGCGAGGATAAATCGTTTGAAAGCGAGGGGGTGCAAAGCCGTATCAGCGCCATTTCCATTTCGCAGCGGCGGTTGCCGCCTTGCATACCCGCGGCGGACGCCTGCAAAAGGGAAAGCGCGTGCATAATATCCTTTATATCAAAGGTGGCTGCCTGCTCTGTCAGGGCTTTCAGCCGTGTTTCTGAGCAGACAATGGGTTTATTATCGCTTTTTACGGTTTTAATTATCATAAGGTCGCGGAAATGCGAGGTAAGCTCGGATAAAAGCCGCTGCATATCAACAGAGGTGTTGTATAGCTTATCCGTCAGTAAGAGCGCGCCCTCGGCGTCGCGGCGGTTTATACAATCGGCTAATTGCAAAAGGTAATCGCCGCCTGCCATTCCGCAAACGCTTTCAACCGTTTCTTCATCTATATTTTTACTGCCCGAGGCGCACAGGTCTAATATGGAAAGCGCGTCGCGCATGCCGCCGTCAGCCGCGGCGGCTATTAAAGAGGCGGCGCCGTCTGTCACGGTCAAGCCCTCTTTACCCGCTATATACTGTATTCTTTCGCAAATACGCTCGGGGTCTATTCTTCTGAAATCAAACCGCTGGCAGCGGGAAAGTATAGTTGCTGGCAGTTTATGAACCTCGGTTGTGGCAAGAATAAAAATAACGTGCTCGGGCGGTTCTTCAAGGGTTTTAAGCAGCGCGTTAAAGGCGCTTATGGTGAGCATATGCACCTCATCTATAATATAAACGCGGTATTTTGAAGAAGCGGGTGCAAAGTTTACCTGGTCGCGCAGCTCGCGTATGCTGTCAACACTGTTGTTTGAAGCCGCGTCTATTTCCACAATATCGGTATTTTCCCCGTTTGCAACCGATAGGCAGCTTTCACACTCAAGGCAAGGGTCGCCGTTTTTGGGGTTCAGGCAATTTACCGCCTTTGCCAATATTTTTGCGGTTGAGGTTTTACCCGTGCCGCGTGTGCCCGTAAACAGATACGCATGGGTAACCTTACCGGCAGAAAGCTCGTTTTTAAGCGTTTCGGTAATATGCTCCTGCCCCACAACGTCCGAAAAGGTCTGCGGGCGGTATTTCCGATAAAGCGCCTGATAAGACATACGCATCCTCCTTAATAAAATGATATCAACTGTTTTTAATTCCGAATTCCGAATTCCGAATTGATTGACAAAAAAAGCCTTACTCACCCGGGTGTACGAACGAACCGATTTACTGCGGCGCACGGGGAATACCGCTTAATGCTGCTCGGTTCCCCGCCTGACATGGTTCGCAGCGCCCCGTCGCACAGGACCCGCCCGTTCGCACACCCGAGTGAACAAGGTCTATGCTATGTATTTTAACACATATTTTATTTTTTTACAATACCTAAGATAGAAAATGTTGAAAAAAATTCATAAAGCTGATATAATTAGCGTGTATAATAAATGTAAAAAGGTTAAAAGGGTGTGAAATTTATGACCGGTATAACCGTAAAAGAGCTTTTATCGGCAGAGGGTACCTTGGCGGAAAAGCTGCTTTGCAGCGTGACTTATCCGTTTGAGGCGCTGAAAAAAATAGGCGATTATATAAAGGAAATAGGTCCTGCGCTTGATAAGGAAATATATGAGGAGCGCGGCGAAAGCATTTGGATTGCAAGGTCGGCAAAAATAGCGCCGAGCGCAAGTATTACGGGTCCCTGCATTATAGGCGAGAGAACCGAGGTGCGCCACTGCGCCTTTATAAGGGGCAACGCGCTTGTTGGCAACGATTGCGTGGTGGGCAATTCAACCGAGCTTAAAAACGTGGTGCTTATAGGCACGGTGCAGGTGCCGCACTATAATTATGTGGGCGATTCAATACTCGGCTTTCACTCGCACATGGGCGCCGGCTCCATTACCTCCAATGTTAAGTCGGATAAAAGCCTTGTAGTGCTTAAAAAGGGCGAAGAAAGGCTTGAAACGGGGCTTAAAAAGTTCGGCGCAATACTCGGCGATTATGTTGAGGTGGGCTGCGGCACAGTGCTGAACCCGGGAACGATAGTCGGTAAAAATACAAATATTTATCCGCTCTCATCTGTGCGCGGCGTTATAGCGCCCGACAGTATTTATAAAAACAGCGGGGAAACGGTAAAGAAACGTTATGAGTGTTGAGCTATGGGATGTGCTTGATGAAAACGGCGTTCCCACAGGCAAAACCGCGCTTCGCGGGCACTCCGTTTTAGCACCGGGCGAGTACCACTTAGTGGTGCATATATGGGTAGTATCAAAGAGCGGTTTATTTTTAATTCAGCGCCGAGCGGACGATAAAAAGCTTATGCCCGGCGAATGGGCGGCAACCGGCGGCGCCGCTGTTGCGGGTGAAGACTCGCTTGCCGCCGCACAGCGCGAGCTGCAAGAGGAGCTTAGCATTGCCGCCGACAAAAGCAATATGCAGCTGCTTACAAGAATTAAGCGGCGCAATTCACTGCTTGACGTATGGCTGACCGAAAGCAACACCCCGGCAGAAAAGCTTACCTTACAGCAAACAGAGGTTGCCGAGGCTAAGTGGATAACGGGCAAAGAGCTTAAAGAAATGATAAAAAACGGAACCTTTCATAATTACGGCAAAGAGTATTTTGAAAGCGTTTTCGGCAAAATAGAAGATTACAGAGGAGCCGTTGTATGAGTCTTAATACAGAAGGTGTAAGCTGCGTAAGATGCCACGCATACCTATTCCCTGAGGATGATATAGTTTACTGCCCTGTGTGCGGCGCGCCGCACCATAGGGAGTGCTATAATCAGCTGGGGCACTGCGCGCTTGAGGAATTTCACGGAACAGACCGGCAGTATGATAAGGTCAAGGCGCGCGAGGCAGAGCAAAACGCCGCCGAAATGCCGAATACGGGCGAAAACGCCGAGGGGCTTATAACCTGCCAGATGTGCCACGAAAAATATGATTTTGCGCTGAACGCCTGCCCGAAATGCGGCGCGCCGAATATAGCAAAGGCGGGCGGCAGCTTTGTAAACTTTGACTTTTTGGGCGGAGTACCGGCGGATTACGATATAGGCGACGGTATAACCGCGGACGAAGCAAAGCGTTTTGTAGCGGCGAATACCCCGCGGTATATTCCGAAATTCGCGGTGCTTAACGCTAAAAACAAGCTTTCGTGGAACTGGCTTGCCTTTCTTTTCCCCTGCGGGTGGATGCTCTCGCGCAAAATGTATAAAAACGGCGTTATTGCGGGGCTTTTAACGGCTATTTCCGCCCTTTTTTACCTGCCGTTTATGAACGCGGTAAACAATCTCGGTTTTTCCGCTAACGAAACGCAGGCGCAGCTTATGCAGAATATCTACGAGCACCTGCCCGAAATGGGTACGGCGGTGCTGGCGGCTATGCTTGTAGGGTTTATACTTAATATAGCGGTAAGACTTTTATCGGCGCTTTTCGGCGATTACCTTTATAAGCAATATGCCATATCCTCTATCAAGACCATTCGTGCCGAAAGCGAGGATATGGACTACGACTACCGCAAAAAAGGTGGAGTAAACATTTTCCTGTTTCTTATAGGTACAATGGCGGTGCAGTATCTGCCCGCTTTAATAGCGATTTTTATTTAGGAGGATTAAAAATGGACAAAAAAATATGCTCCGAGTGCGGAACAGAAAACGAAAGCGATTATATTTACTGCAAAAACTGCGGAACACTGCTGACCTCCCCCTCAAAGCCGGCAGAGCCCGCGCCTGCAAAAGCGGAGCCTGAGCACGAGTTTATTGCACAAACCGCGCCCGAGCCGAAAGCCGAGCAGCCTTCATTTCAGCCGGCTCCGCCGGTTTATAACACGGCAAACGGCAGCGCGGGATATACGCCTGACAGCAGCCCCATAACCGACGGAATACCGCAGGAGGAGTTAGCACTCTTTATAGGTAAAAAGTCAGCCGTTATTATGCCGAAATTCATTAAAATGGAAATAACAAATTCCAAGGTTTCGTGGTGCTGGCCCGCGGCAATTCTCGGTTTCCTTTTCGGACCTATGGGCGCGGCGCTGTGGTTCTTCTACCGCAAAATGTATAAAACAGGCGCGCTGCTTGCGGTTATAGGCGCACTTATCAATATTATAGTAGCCGCGCTTACCTTCAATACTACCTCGGCTGATTACACCCTGCTTTACCGCTCGTTTTTATCGGGCGATATGCAAAGCGTGCTGAACGCGCTTTCCTCTATCGGCAGCACATCTACCCTGCTTGACGTTATAGCAGACGTAATAAGCAGTGCGGCTGACCTTGCAACCTGCATACTTACAGGGCTTTTCGGATATTACTTGTATAAAGAGCATTGCATTAAGGTAATAAACAATTTCCGTATGAACATAAGTGACCGCCGTTATTACACAATGGGGCTGGCGTCCGTCGGCGGAGTCTCGGGCGGTATGCTTGCAGTCGGCATAATTTGCATAGTTGTAGTAAATAACCTGACATCAGCAGTGACTGCTGTTATTTCAATGCTTTAAAAGAGGAGAAAAAATATGAAAATCAAAAAGGCAATAATCCCCGCGGCAGGGCTTGGCACACGCGTTTTGCCCGCGTCTAAGGCGTTACCTAAGGAAATGCTCCCAATAGTTGATAAGCCCGCAATACAGTATATTGTGGAGGAAGCGGTAAGAGCGGGAATAACCGATATTCTTATAATTACCAACCGCGGCAAGGGTGTTATAGAGGACCATTTCGACCACTCGGTAGAGCTTGAGGCAATGCTTGCAAAGCGCGGCAACACCGCAATGCTTGAAACGCTTGATAAGGTGGCAAACCTTGCAAATATCTATTATATCCGCCAAAAGGAAACGCGGGGTCTCGGCGACGCAGTGCTGCGCGCCAAAGAGTTTGTGGGAACAGAGCCCTTTGCCGTGCTTTACGGCGACGACGTTATTATAGGCGAGCCGCCCGCCATAGGCGAGCTGTGCGATGCATACGAGAAATACGGCAAGAGCGTTGTGGGTATAAAGGAAGTGTCCGATGAGCTTATTGTTAAATACAGCTCATTAAAGGCAGAAAAGCTTGACGATAAAATTTATTCCGTAACCGATATGATTGAAAAGCCGAGCCTTGAAACCAAGTTTTCAAATTACTCCATACTCGGCAGATGCGTGCTTGATAACGAGATTTTCAGCATACTTGAAAAAACCCCGCTCGGCGTAGGCGGCGAATTACAGCTGACCGACGCTATGCGCACGCTTGCCGTTAAATACGGTATGGTAGGCGTGGATTTCAGCGGTATACGCTATGATATGGGCAATAAATTCGGAATTTTAAAGGCGAATATTGAGGTAGGGCTTGCTCACCCCGAAATTAAGGAGCAATTAAGGGAATATTTAAAGGAACTGAGTGCAAAGCTGTGATGTATACTTCCCTTTTGCTTGACCTTGATAATACCCTGCTGGATTTTAACGCAGCAGAAGCGCACGCAGTGCGTAAGGTGCTGAAATCGCACGGGCTGCCGCACGACGACGCTACCGTGGCGCTTTATTCCGATATAAACCGCAGCTACTGGGAAAGCTTTGAGCGCGGTGAAATTCCGCGCGAGGCGATTTTTGAGGGGCGCTTTAAAACCCTTTTTGAAAAACTTGGTGTTTCGGGCGATACCGCGAAAATATCAAAGGATTACTGCCTTAATTTATCCGAGGGATATTTTAAGGTGGAGGGTGCCGATGAAATTCTCACCTATTTAAAAGCGCGGGGCTATAAGCTTTACGCCGCCACAAACGGTATTTCGCTGACCCAGTACAAGCGCATACGCGGCTCGGGGCTGGATAAATATTTCGACGGTATTTTCGTTTCTGAGGATACAGGGCACCAAAAGCCCGAAAAGGAATATTACGATTATATAATTGAAAAAATTCCCGAAAAGAACAGGGAAAATATTCTTATTATAGGCGACAGCCAAAGCTCTGACATTTTGGGCGGGATAAACGCGGGGTTGGACGCCTGCTGGTACAACCCAGCAAGCCACACGGCAAAATATCCTGCAAAATATCAGATAACCTCGCTTCCACAGCTTAAAGACCTTTTATAGAAACAAAAAATCAAACGCTTGCCATAAAAACGGCAGCGTTTGATTTTTTATTTTTAAAATACATTGACTTTTAAGGTATTTTGATTTATTATATACATTAAGGAGATGAGGATATGTCTATCGCAAGCGATATTATAAGGGAACACACCGACACGATAATTTTATCGGCGCTGCTGCTGCGCGACAGCTACGGCTACGAAATAAATAAAAAAATAAAATCGGCATCGGGTGGCAGATATGAGCTTAACGAGGCAACGCTGTATACTGCGTTCAAGCGCCTTGAGGACGGCGGCTGTATAAACTCCTACTGGGGTGCCGAGGGCACGGGCGCCCGCAGAAAATACTACCACATAACCCCCACCGGCATAGATAAATGCCGTTCACTTATTGCAGAATGGGAAACGGCGAAAAAGATTATTGACGAGCTTATTGAAACGGAGGAAAATAAAAATGAATGAAAAACTGCGTGAACACATAGAGGAGCTTTTTAAAAACGCACCGCAAACCCGCCAGGCGGTGGAAATAAAGGAAGAAATACTGCAAAACACCATTGACCGCTACAACGATTTAAAGGCGGAGGGCAAGAGTGACGAGGCGGCTTATAATATAGCCATTGCCGGAATAGGCGATGTTGACCACTTGATTGACAGTATAATGGCTCCGGTAGCGTCATCGGGCTACTCACGCGAGGAAATACGGAAAAATCAAAATAAACGCACGCTGCTTTTAGAGGTTGCTGTGGCGCTTTACATACTTTGCGTTGTGCCGGTTATAATTTGCGATGAAATAGGCATAAACGAGGTTTTCGGTATAGTATCAATGTTCGTTATAGCTGCGGTTGCCACAGCGCTGATTATTTACCGCAGCGGGATGAGGCTTGAATATACCGCAACCGACGACACGGTGGTTGAAGACTTCAAAAAATGGAACCGCGAAAAAAACGAAGACCGCTCGCTTATGGGGGCTGTAAACGGCGCTGTTTGGGCGCTTACCTTAACGGCGTATTTTGTTATAAGCTTTTTAACCGGGGCTTGGTATATAAGCTGGCTTATTTTCATAATCGGCGGCGCGGTCTCCAATATAATAAAAGCGGTTTTCGATTTAAAGAGATGAGGTGCGCATAATGAAACGAAACGCAATTGCAAGAATAATAATATGGTCGCTGGTAGCTGTTTTACTTACTTCCTTGCTGGTAGTCGGTATTAGCTCCTCCCCCTCCTCGTTTTTTACGGGAGACTGGTCGCTCGGCGGTATTGGAGTAACATATAAAAATTCCGCCCTTTACAATGTGGGCGGCGGAACGGTGACCGATGAATTTCATAGCATTAAGGTAAACTGGACAAACGGAAAAATAAATATTGAGTCATACGACGGCGAGGATACCGTTATAAGTGAAACCGAGGTTGCGGAAAAAGAGAATAAGCTCCGCTGGCGTGTTGAGGATGGTGTTTTAAAGATTCAGCAAATGGCTGCGGGTATGCGGTTCGGGCTTAAAAAAACGCCGAAAAAAACGCTTACGGTTAAAATCCCGTCAAGTGCGGCGGAAAAGCTGAAATCCGTCAATACCGATTCGGTATCGGCGGAAGTCAATATTATCGGCGTTGCGGCGAGCGATAAAATAGAAATTGACACCGTAAGCGGCGGCGCAGATTTGAAAAATATCAGAACAGAAAAGCTTGATATTGATACGGTAAGCGGCAGTATAAAAGCCGCCGGAGAATTTACAGAGCTTGAAAGCGACAGTGTTTCGGGAGATGTGACCGTAAGCTCCGCCACACCGCTTAAAAAGCTGGATTGCGACAGCACAAGCGGTAATATAAGACTTACAATACCCAAAAACAGCGGCTTCACGCTTAAAGCCGATACCGTAAGCGGTGATATAAGCTGCGGGCTTCCCACTGTTTCCGAAAGCAAAAATCGCCGTGTTTGCGGCGACGGCTCCGCCGATTTTGAAACAGACACGGTAAGCGGCGACCTGATTATAACGTCGGCTGAATAATATTACAGTATACATACACTTTGCAGCAAAAAATAATCCCGCCTCGAATGAGTGGGATTATTTTTTGCTCTGTTTTTCTTTAAATCGCTGTGAAGATCAGCAACTCACTGTCGCCGTCATTATTTGCGGTGTAGGTAAGGTTAAGCCCGGCGTTCATAAGCAATGCGCCCGAATAGGTCTCGCCGGTTTTCTCATTTCGGTAATACCTTTGCGGCTCAAGCCCCCTCAATTTAACTATTGTATGCGGAGCACATTCTCCGCGCATTGTAACCACCGTTACCATAGCGCGGGATTTATCGGGCGATACTATCTCCCAAACCGCACGGTATGGGTTTTCAAAGGGAGATACCAGCCTGTATAAATCGCCGTTTCTTATTAAATCGTAGGTATTGTGGTAAAGCTTTACCTGCTCCTTTATTATTTCGCGGTCGGAATCGGTAAGCTTTAATGGGTCAAGCTCATAGCCGAATGTGCCCCAAAGCGCCACATTACCTTTAGTCTTGTAGCCTGTTCTGTCACAGGCAGAAACGTGCACACCCATGGTAGAGGCGGGGTAGCACATAGATGTACCGAACTGAATATACAGCCGTTCAATCGGGTCGGTGTTATCGCTTGCCCAAATCTGCGGCGAATAGTAAAGCATAGCGGGGTCAAAGCGTCCGCCGCCGCCCGAGCAGTTTTCAAAAAGAATATTCGGGAAGGCTTTGGTCAGCCTATCCATTATTTCGTATGTACCCAAAATAAAGCGGTGGAAAAACTCTTTTTTGCGGTCGGGCGGCAAAAGTGCCGAACCCGCGTCCGAAATATTACGGTTGAAATCCCACTTTAAATAGTCAATTTTGTTCTTTGAAAGCACATCATACATCTGCTGCCAGATATTCTCGCGCACATCCTCGCGTGAAAAATCCAGGACATACTGATTCCTGCCAAGCATTGGTACTCTGTTATCAACATGAACATGCCAATCGGGGTGAGCACGGAATAAATCGGAATCGGGCGAAATCATTTCAGGCTCGTACCATATGCCGAATTTCAACCCCTCAGCATTTACACGCTCTATAAGGTAAGAAAGCCCGCCTTTAAGCTTTTCCTCGTTTACATACCAATCTCCGAGGGATGATTTATCATCGTTGCGCCTGCCGAACCAACCGTCGTCCATAACCAGCATTTCAATGCCGAGCTTTTTAGCCTCTTTCGCAAAATTCACAAGCTTTTCATCGTCAAAATTAAAGAACGCCGCCTCCCAGCTGTTTATAAGCAGCGGGCGCTTTTCGGTTTTATATTTGCCGCGTATAAGGTTATTATTGTAAAAACGGTGGAAAATGCGGCTCATTTCGCCTATGCCGTTTTCGGTGTATACCATAACCGCCTCGGGCGTATCAAAACATTCGCCCTTTTGCAGCCTCCAGCCGAAATCAGTCGGGTTAATACCCATAATAAAGCGGGAGGTATAATTAAAGTCACATTCGCAAAGTGCAGAAAAATTGCCTGAATAAACAAGGTTAAAGCCGTAAACCTCGCCATTATTCTCATCGGCATTTTTGCCTGCTAAAGCCGCAAAGGGGTTTTGGCAGTGGCTTGATGCACCGCGCCTGCTTTCAACCCCCTGAACACCGTGCGCAAGGGCTTTGCGCTCAATATTGCGCTCCTTTGCGTGCCTGCCGTAAAGGGTGATAAGGTCATAATCCATTGAGGGCAGGTTAAGACAGAGACTGAAAATTCTTTCAAGCTCCAATATGCCATCGCCATTGTTTTCGGCGCGCACGCGGCGGGTCATAACCCCGTAATTTTCAAAAACGGTATAATAAAGGGTGATTTTAAGCCCTGTAACGGCGTCCTCGGCGTAAAGCTCTAAGGTTTCCGCCTCGTCCTCACTGTTTGCATAGGTTGAGGGCTGACCGGGTATTTCCGGCTTTCCTTTATATATTTTGTGCCCCGTATAGCGAATATCGGTTACGCTGTCACCGTTTGAATTTCTGACGGCAAGCGCCGAAATTCTGAAATCCCCCGCACCGTTTGTACCGTACTCCATAGGTGCGCTGTCGGGCGAAAAGCCGTGTTCGCCTATTACGGGATTAGCCGGGCTGAATGAGGCGTTAGGCGAAACACATTCACGGTCGGGTACATATGTATCGGGTATTTTTGCTCCGTAATATAAATTAAGTATATAGTTTTCATCATATATCTTAATAATATAGCTTGAAGTAGCAGTATCAAGCTTAAAGGTTTTATTTTTACTGTCATAAATTATTGGCATACTTTTCGTCCTCTCACGGCATTTTAAAACAATTCTACCCTACGTGTGTTTAAAAATCAAGTTTTTTCCTTAATTTTCCGTTTTTCCTAAATTTTACCGTTATCTTTTAAAAGTTTTAGCTTTAAAACCGCCGCTTGGGTTTTTGCGTCGGTAATCTCGCCGGAAAGTATCATTTCAACTGCCTTTTCAAGCGGTATTTTTTCCACACTTAAAAATTCATCGTCATCGGGGTGCTGTTTGCCGTATTTAAGCCCTGCTGCGGCAAACATCCAGATTATCTCCCCGCAATACCCGGGCGACGGGTAAAGCCTGCCTAAGGGTATGAATTTTTCAGCCTCGGCGCCTGTTTCTTCTTTAAGCTCGCGCTTGCCGCAGGCAAGTGGGTCTTCATCGGCACTGTCGCGCTTTCCTGCGGGAATTTCGGTTACAATTTCCATATACGGGTAGCGGAACTGTTTAACAAAAAGCACCTCGTTATTATCGGTCAGCGCTGCCACGCAAACGCCGCCGTTATGCTCTATTACCTCGCGGGTGGCTGTTTTGCCGTTCGGTAAAAGCGCCGCATCGCGGCGAAGTTTTATAATTTTGCCTTGATAGATATATTCACTTGAAATTTGTTTTTCTTCCAAATTCATTAAATTCAACCTCTTTTAATATACTTTATGGGAGTGTGGTATGATGAACAAGCTTGTAAAGCCTGCGGTTTATGATTATTCCGCACGCAGAAAGGTTATAGACAGCCTTTGCGCGGAGTACGAATTTATAAAGCGGAGCGTTATCGGGCGCAGCTGCGGCGGCAGGGATATTTATGCCCTTAAAATCGGCTCGGCTGCGGAGTACAGCCTTATTGCTGCCGCATTTCACGGCAGCGAGCATATAACCTCGGTTGTATTGCTTATGTTTATTGAAGAACTGGCGGCTGCCGTAAAAAGCGGCGGCTACATATGCGGCTTAAACGCCGCGCGTGCATTGAAAGACAGAGGGGTGATATTTGTTCCCTGTGTTAATCCCGACGGCTGCGAAATAAGCATTAACGGGATAAACGCCTGCGGGGAGCTTGGCAGCACCGTAAGGCGGCTGTGCCTGGGGGATTTTGAGCATTGGAACGCAAACCTGCGCGGGGTTGATATTAACCATAATTTTAACGCCGATTGGAAAAACCTCAGAAGGAAAGAGATAAAAGCCGGAATATTTGGTCCCTCCCCTACCCGTTTCGGGGGCTACAGACCCGAAAGCGAGCCCGAAACGCTGGCGCTTACAGAGCTTTGCCACACGGTAAATATACGCCAGGCGGCGGCGCTCCATTCACAGGGTGAAGTCATATATTGGAGCTACGGCGAAACCGTGCCGCCACGCTCAAAAAAGATGGCGGAAATAATGGCTACCTCATCGGGCTACGCACTTGACGTGCCCACGGGCATTGCCGACGGCGGCGGGTTTAAGGATTGGTTCATTACAGAATTTTGCCGACCCGGGTTCACAATTGAATTAGGGCTCGGCAAAAATCCTTTGCCCGCAGCGGACGTCGAGAAAATATACGAACGGGTCAAAGAAATGCTTATGCTGTTTATTATGATGTGAAAATATGCTGTCGCATATCAGCGACAGCATATTTAAAAAGCTCAAACGGACAAGTCCTCAACGACAAGCTGACGAACCCCGTTTTCATCAATATTTGAGGGGATCTTCTTATCCCTTACCGCAAAGAACTTTTCGGCAACCTGCGGGAACAGTGCGTAGCTTAACACATCCTCCTCCGATTTGCCTATGCCCTTATCGCGCATTTCCTTTGCGTAATCGGTAAGCTCTGGCTTTAAAAGGTCTGCGGGGCGGCAGGTTATAACCTTATCGTCGCCTATAGCCTTTTTGCGAACCTCTTCGTTTACCTTACCCGGCAATCTGCCGTATTCGCCGCGCAGAAGTCCCTTTGATTCCTTGGTGATCATCTTATAGCGCTCGCCCGAAAGCACATTGAGCACAGCCTGTGTGCCTACAATCTGGCTGGTGGGCGTTACAAGCGGCGGATAACCGAAATCTTCTCTTACCCTCGGCACTTCTGCCAAAACGTCATAGTATTTATCCTCGGCGTTAGCCTGTTTAAGCTGAGATAAAAGGTTGGAAAGCATTCCGCCCGGAACCTGATAAATAAGGGTCTTTGTATCAACATTAAGCACCTTCGGGTCAAGTATGCCCTCGGCTTTAAGCTTATCGGCAACCTTGCGGAAATGCGCCGCTATTTCGCTCAGCTTCATAAGGTCAAGCCCGGTATCGCGCGGGGTGCCCTGAAGCGTCGCCACAAGCGCCTCGGTAGAGGGCTGCGAAGTGCCGTTTGCAAGGGGAGAAAGCGCGGTATCAACAATATCAACGCCCGCCTGCGCCGCCATAAGATAGGTCATATCGCCCGTGCCGGTGGTGTTGTGGGTATGCAGGTGAATCGGAACATTAACGTTCTCTTTAAGCTTTTTAACAAGCGAATATGCCTTATAGGGCAAAAGCAAATTTGCCATATCCTTAATGCAGATAACGTCCGCTCCCATTTTTTCAAGGGTCTTTGCCATTTCAACAAAGTATTCCTCATTATGAACGGGGCTTACGGTGTAGCTTATAGCCGCCTCGCATATTCCGCCGTATTTTTTACAGCTCTTCATAGCCTGTTCCATATTGCGCGTATCGTTAAGCGCGTCAAAAATACGGATAACGTCAATGCCGTTTTCAATCGACTTTTTAACGAACATATCAACCACGTCATCGGCATAATGCTTGTAGCCGAGCAGGTTCTGACCGCGCAGAAGCATTTGCAGCTTGGTGTTGGGCATATGCTTTTTAAGGGTGCGCAGTCTTTCCCACGGGTCCTCGTTCAAAAAGCGCATACACGCGTCAAACGTAGCGCCGCCCCAACATTCAAGGCTCCAGTAGCCTACCGAGTCAAGCTGTTCAAGCGCGGGGAGCATATCCTCAATACGCATACGCGTAGCCGCCTGAGACTGGTGCGCGTCACGGAGAATGGTATCGGTTATATATAATTTCTTTTCTTCCATTTTAAAATCCTCCGATTAACCGAAAATCGAAATAAGAACGCCTGCCGCAATAGCAGAGCCTATAACGCCCGCAACATTCGGACCCATGGCGTGCATAAGCAGGAAGTTGGAGGGGTTTTCTTTCTGACCCACCATTTGCGAAACGCGCGCCGCCATAGGAACGGCGGAAACGCCGGCAGAGCCGATAAGCGGATTTATCTTGTTCTTCTTTGTAAACAGGTTCATAAGCTTTGCAAGCAAAACGCCGCCCGCAGTGCCGAGGCCGAAAGCCACTATTCCCATGCAGAGTATTTTTATGGTCTGCCAATTTAAGAATGCCTTTGCGGTGGCGGTAGCACCTACCGAAATGCCTAAGAATATGGTTACAATGTTCATAAGCTCGTTTTGTGCGGTCTTGCAAAGACGCTCGCAAACGCCCGATTCTTTCCATAAGTTACCGAGCATTAAGCAGCCCACAAGCGGAGTAGCCGAGGGAACGAGCAAAGCTACAAATATTGTTACCGCAATCGGGAAAATTATTTTTTCCGTCTTGCTTACTCTGCGCAGCGGCTTCATAACTATTGCGCGCTCTTTTTTGGTGGTGAGCAGCTTCATAATCGGCGGCTGAATAACAGGCACCAGCGCCATATACGAATATGCGGCAACGGCTATCGGGCCTAAAAGGTTCGGGTAAAGTTTTGAGGTGGTGTAAATAGCGGTAGGACCGTCCGCACCGCCGATAATACCGATAGAAGCGGCAGCCTCCGCCGGGAAAGCGAGCGCCAAGCAGCCGATAAAGGTTACAAATATACCAACCTGTGCCGCAGCGCCCAAAAGCAATGATTTCGGGCTTGCAATAAGCGGCTCAAAGTCGGTCATAGCGCCTATACCTATAAATATAAGGCAGGGGTAAATGCAGGTTTTAACGCCGATATACAGGAAATCAAGCAAACCGCCGTTGCTTAATATATATCCGTAATCGTAGTGGTGCTCGCCCGCCGCCATAAATTCAGCCCAAAGCTCGGTGTGGTACATGGCGTTATCGGCACCCGTAAACGCGGTAAGGTTTGTAAGCAGCATACCGAAGGCTATGCCTACAAGCAGCAGCGGCTCAAACTGCTTTTTAATGCCGAGGTACAAAAGAAGCAGAGAAATAAGGATCATCACAAGCGACGTCCAGTTTTCTCTCATATTGCCGAACAGCATATAAAAGCCTGTTGTTTTGGCAAATTCAATTATTTTATCCATATGTCAATTCTCCCAACCGTTAGCCTATAACGCAGAGAACAGCGCCGGTTTCCACCGATGCGCCCTTTGTAACATTAACCGAAAGAACGGTTCCGTCACAGGGGGACATAATTTCGTTTTCCATTTTCATAGCCTCAAGAATCATAAGCACGTCGCCTTTTTTAACCGCAGCGCCGTTTGTAACGTTTACGGCTAAAATATTGCCGGGCATCGGGCTTGAAACGGTTTCCTTACCACCCGAAACAGGGGCTGCGGGCGCAGCAGCGGGAGCCGGAGCAGCAGCGGGAGCCGGAGCAGCAGCGGGCGCGGGGGCTGCCGCAGGAGCGGGAGCTGCTTTTACTTCGGACGCGTCTACAGCTTCAAGAGTTACTTCATATGCGGTACCGTTTACCGTAACATTGTATTTTTTCATTTTCTAACACCTTTTTCTTAAATTTTTTTAAATGACAAAATTCTGATTGCGGAAATATCGGTTCCCATTTCTTCCGCAAGAGCCGCCGATACCGCAGCGATTATTTCTCCGCGGTTTTCTATCGGTGCGGGCGCGGGAACAGCGGCAGGAGCCGGAGCAGCATTTTCTGTTTTTTTATCGGACGACATACATATGGCACCTATAATATAACAGAGAATAATTATGGAAATCAATCCCACAAAAACAACGCCCAGACCCATTCCGACAACGTACAGATTATCTACAACATTTGACAAAATAAAGCACCTCCCCCAAGGGTAAAAAATAGTTTTAAAAATTGATTGTTATTAAAATAACAAATTTAGCCCAATTACACTAATTATATATAATAAGTCAATAGATTACAATATGCAAAAGGTAAATTTATCAATTTATTAATTTTATTTATAATATCTTAATATTTTCTTAATATGAAGTCTTGTAACAAATTACGAGGCTTTTCAATAAACTGTTATAGGACAAAATCCTCAATTTAAAAAAGGAGTAAACAGGAATGGAAACAAGATTTAATGTTGCGGATTTCTATGAAAAATGCGGCTGTATGACCGCACCGCGAAGAACCGTTCGCTGCGATACCGCGAACACCGATTGCACAGATCCGCTTACTATGGTTTTTATCAATATGCAGCCGATCAACGGCGTTTATCCGCTTGATAAGGCGTTTTGCAGAGGAACGCTGTTCCCCGAGCTTGACAAACCGTTTTTGGGAGGTGCGCGCAGATGACCGAACAAGCAAAATTAAGGCGCAAACTCTACGAGCTGGATTTTGCCATATACGAGCTTGTACTGTTTCTTGATTCACACCCCGAAAGCGCAAGGGCGCTGGAGCTTATGCGTGAATACCGCGAAAAGCGCGACGCCGTTATGGCGGAATACCGTGAAAAATTCGGTGACCTTATAATAACGGCGAACGACGCACCGACAGAGGGTAGCTGGAAATGGATAGACGGCCCATGGCCGTGGGATAACGACTTTACGGAGGGCTGAAATTTATGTGGAGTTATGAGAAAAAACTGCAATACCCGGTTAATATTAAAAACCCAAATCCCAAATACGCTCAAATTATAATGGAGCAGTACGGCGGTCCGGACGGCGAAGCTTCTGCGGCGCTGAGATATTTGACCCAGCGTTACGGTCAGCCCTATAACGAGGTTAAGGGAATGCTTACCGATATAGGTAGAGAAGCCTCTGAAATGTTCCATTCAGAGGCTACGGCTTTTTTTGATGCTTTTGCAACCGTATAGCTCCACTTCATAGGAAGTAAATTCAGATATACATCTATGTTGTCCTTATCTTGAACTACCATCTTGTCTAAAATGTGCTTATAGAACTCATCTTCGTACTCCACACCGCTGACAATCTCTTTGATTGCATCCTCAATTTCTTTTAGGAGCTGCTGTTGCTGCTCAATCATTTCACGCTGCTTATCCACGCTTTCGATGATAGATTGAAGCTCCTCGATTTCCGCATCGCAGCTTGCACGGGTGGCGGTAAATTCGTCCTTGTTAATCAGATTGGACATATACAGGTCAATCAGATTAGCCCGCTTGCCCTCAATCTTCTTAATCTGCTCTTGCAGCTTTAGGACATCCGTACCCGTCGTATCCATAGCAATGATAGATTGAATAACGGCAGTTAGGTTATTTATGATTTTGTTTCTGTTGTATTTAAGGCTCTTGGTTACGAGATACATAATGTGGGTCGCATCCTCATTGCGGATAGACAAGCCCGTACAGCCGACTTGATTTCCTGCCTTGTCGATATGGGGGCTTCCGTGCTTTGCGGCTTCGTTGCAGCGCCACGCCTTATATCGGCTGCCGTCTTTTCTGGTTTTATACCTTGCCACATAGCTTGAGCCGCAGCAGCCGCATTTGATTTTGCCAGAGAACGGATAGCGGTTAGAGTGCTTTGCCTTGCCCTCCTGCGAAAGTGACTTTGCATCTAAAATGCGGTTTGCTTCATCGAATAACTCACGGGAGATAATCGGCTCGTGATGGTCTTTAATGATAACAAATTCCTCTTGCCCACGGTTGTACTTCTTTTCGTGAGATAGGAAGTCGGGCGTATAGGTCTTTTTCTGCACCAAGTCGCCGCAGTATTTCTCATTGCGTATCACTCGCAGAATAACCGTGTTGCTCCATTCCTTGACCCGCATAGGGCTGATACCTTCCTCACGAAGCTCACGGGCGATGACGTGCGTTCCTTTGCCCTCATTGACAAACTTATGGAAGATAAGGCGTACAACCTTTGCGCCTTCCTCGTTGATAGTCATTTTGCCGCCATCGACATCGTAGCCCAACATACTTCTGCCGAACACAACGCCTTGTTCCATCTGGCGTTTTTGTCCCCACTTCACACGCTCGGAAGTCTTGCGGCTTTCTTCCTGTGCAATAGAGGACATAATCGCCAGACGAAGCTCAGCATCGCCGTCTAAGGTGTTGATATTGTCATTCATAAATATAACACCGACGCCGTGCTTTTTCAATTCACGGGTGTAATATATACTATCAAGGGTGTTTCTCGCAAAACGGGAAATCTCCTTGGTGATAATCAAATCAAAGTCGCCATTCTTGGCACACGCTATCATACGGTTAAACTCTTTACGCTTCTTTGTATTCGTGCCAGAAATGCCCTCATCGGCAAAAATCTCATAAAGCTCCCAATCGGGATTGCGCTCAATATACTGTCTGAAATACCGCTGTTGGCTTTCAAACGAATTGGCTTGGTCTTCATTGTCCGTTGAAACTCGGCAGTATGCAGCTACCTTTCTTTTCGTTTCAACCATCTTCAGCTCTTGGTTTAGGCGTTCATATCTATTTATCATAGCGAAGCTCCTTTCTCAGTAAACTTTGTTACTGTATTTAATTATAGAAAAAAGAGAGTGCGGTGTCGAATGTGCAAATTTGTTTTTTTACTCGGCTATGTAAAAACGCCAAGCGTTATGCTCGGCGTCTGCTTTTTTGCTCCCTACTATATTGCTTTTCAAGCTCGACCAAACAGCGTTCCCGCTGAGAATGTGTCAGCAGCTTTCTTTTCTCCAAAGAAAGGAGTATCGACTTATGGATATTCATAAGGAACGCAGCGTGTTCCTGCTCGTTTAATTCTGGAACAGGGTCGCCAACATAAACAAATTCTCTATGCAACAGCCGCAACACCTCCCTCGTTTCTAATGTATATGAGCTACCGCTTGTACCGTATAACGAGAGAGCTAATCCTTTTTTGCAAGCCCGATGCTGATGGCAAGGGCTTTGTCTGCGCAATGAATAAAACGCCTGTCAAGAGTTCCTAAGTACTCTCGCAGGCGTTGCTTGTCTATGGTGCGGATTTGTTCAAACAATATAATTGAGTTCTTATCCAGACCGTCGAAGTCTTTAATTAAGGTGTGCGTAGGTATTTTTGCTTTTGTGTGTACCCGACTTGTGATAGGGGCGATAATGACCGTAGGGCTATGCTTGTTGCCTATATCGTTGGAAATGATAAGTACGGGTCTTGTGCCGCCCTGTTCAGAGCCGATAACGGGGTTTAGCTCTGCATAATAAATGTCGCCACGCTTGATAGTCAATTCCATTATGTTTGACCTCCCAATATGATTTAGGCAGAGGTTTTCTGCCTATGTAGGCAGCCAAACACAAGGAAGTATTTAAGGTCGGGAGAGCATAAACAATATCTCTGTTCTTTTGACCGCCTTGCGTCTGGCTGCTATGAGAAAGCATTTCAATTTGTCCTCGACACCCCGAAATGCTATTGGGAAGTCGCCAAACGGTCAGCAGCGAACTGACGCCACGGGAGTTTCACCCCAACTGTCGTTCTGACAGAGCCGCCCTCATTGCCTGCGACGGTTTTATCACGCTCGGACTGTGACTGGACGGGAGTATCATTGTCCTCTTTGTGGGTTATGGCGAAATCGGGAGCTGCCCGATATTTTGAGTAGGTAGTTATCGCTCTCTGCTTTACAGCAGGTTATGGCGTACCTCTCGACACGCTTATGCTCATCACAATCACAAAGAGAAGGTATTTGGCGAATGGGTATTCGGTTTTCAAAGAGCAATCCCGTTTTCGCCACACAAAGGAAAACAGGGCGAGAGGTTTTGTCCTCTCACCCTGTAGCCCGTGGGAACGCTCAATTTTCCCCTCTACTCAAAAATTTTTTGGATTTTTTCTTTGAGCCTATCCAATCGCCTGTAAACGGCTTTCTCCGTGATACGCAGATACGATGCAATTTCACGGGTAGAATATCCCTGTACCTTCATAAAAGCGATACGCAGAGTAAGCCTGTCCACCTTAATCAGCACTTGATAGAGCTGCTGATTTTCGATGTTATCCAGAAAGTCCTCAACCGTTTTTATTTCGGGCTGTGTCATATCCGTTGCGACTTCTTCAAGGTATGTACCTGTTTCTTGCATACGCTGATAGTAACGCCTGTCGGAATTAAAAATCGCCCAATCGTGAACACGGAGCGTTTCTATGTCGCTTTCGCTGACCCCTAAACTCCGTAGCTGTTTTTCCTCGGCTTCTTTCCAGAGCCGCCATTTCTTTTCTTCTCTGGCTTTGTTGTACGCCATACTGTTTCCTCCAATCTGAATTTTTTGAAAACTCAGATTGGCAGGCGGACTGCGGCAGCCAACGCCAGATACGGGCTTGTCCTGTATCAAAGAGAAGCAAGACAAACAAAAAGCCGCAAAGGTATAAAGACCTCTGCGGCAATAAGCATAACTATACCTATGGCATAGAAATGAAATCTCTATTTGAAAACCATAAGAGTGCCACGAGCAGGCGAGGATTTTTTTAACAGACTATCCTCGTTCCTGCGTGACACTCTATATGTATCCGCTGCTTCTGATGAGCAGCGTTGCGGTCATATTAGACCAACACATAAAAAATCCCTCCAAACCTTAAACGGGCTTGGAGGGCTGCACTAATTTTGTTTGGGCGTGACAGAGCAGCCCACCAAAGCACCGTTTTTTTTATTTGGTGGGCTGTGCTGCCAAATATATATTGATAACAAAAGAGCCGACGAGCTGTGAGGTATCTCACAAGTTCATCGGCTCTGCGTCTTAGCGTCTGGCACTTCTGCTTTTGTGATATTCAGTTGCTTTGCATTTATCAAGGTCTGCTTGTGGCATTTAGGGCAGAATAGTGGGAAGTTCTTTAGCTCTGTATCCTCCCGTATCTGTACCCTTGTTTTGTTGCCGCAGACGGGGCATAGTATAAACTTTTCTTTTTGCATTAGGCATATTTCCTCCGACTCACAAACGCAAGATTGCCTTAGCTATTGTTGCCAAGGAAAGCCGCAAGTCCCTTTTGCACTTCTGCTGGGTCTTTGACACTATATGTGAAAGAAAGTGTTGCGTTTGTTTCAATCCAAATCTTAGAATAATCAGAAGTGAAGCTGATTACGGAGTCCATAGAATTGTCTGCTCGATAAAATGTAATCTTGTTATTTCCCTCGCTGTCATTCCAAGAGCCTCTCTTGACTTCTTTCGTGTTGACCTCAATGCCTTCTATGAAATTCAGCAGTTGATTGAAGCCTTCACTGTCTGTAATAGTCGTATTTCCATCGGCAGTCTTTATTGCGGCATAAGTTGCGGACTGCGTAGCTATTGCGGGAATGCCTGTAATAGCATCCTTTGCCGTCGCATACTGCGGACGGTTAGGAATAAGGCATATTGCAATTACCACAATTAAAATTACCGCCCCTAAACCTGCAAATCCAATTATTTTTTTCGTGTTTGATTTCATAACATTCTTTATCCTTTCTTTGGGATTTCCCTCGGCAAACGCCATCGGTACGCCAAGTGTGCTTTTTTCAATAGAAAGCTCTAAAAGCGACCGGCTGTATTCTTTGCGAATATCCTCCTTTGAATTTCTGATTACACTTTCATCGCAGGACATTTCCATATCGGTAACAAACAGCTTGAACGCAAGCCATACAAGAGGGTTAAACCAATGCAGGATAAGAACCACATATCCCAATATTTTTGCAAGGTTATCACGCCGAGCGAGATGCGTCTGTTCGTGGGCAATTACATATTCCTGTGCGTCAGCCAAATTGCTCGGCAAGTATATTTTTGGATTTTGCAATCCAAGCGCAAAGGGCGTGCAGATTACTTGCGAAATATAAATATTATCCCGAAGAAGGACGGCACTCTGTAATTTCTTTTTGAGTTTGGAATATGAGCGTATGCTATACAGGCAAAACGACAAAACGCCGATGAGCCAGATAATCTTCCCCCAAAAGGTAAATATCTGATATACATTTGCGGTAGAACCGAAAACCTCAGTTGCTACAACAGGGTTGATTACGCTGTCTATTGCTTTTATACCCGTTTCCACATAAGGGGTTTCAATATATAGCATATCCGTAGACAGCGGCGTTGTGTTGAACGGCAATATGCTCAAAACGCTTTCAAAGGAAACGGGTACAAGCAGACGGAAAAAGGCAACAAACCACAATGCGTAGGAGAAAACCTTTGGAGCTTTTTTCAGCAGCAACCGTGCCAGTATAATAATTAAGATGGCGAAGCTGCCCGTAATACTCATATTTACAATATCGAGAAATACTTTGTCGCTCATAGTCATTCCTCTGCATTTTGGTCGATGATTTTCTGTATCTCAGCGATTTCCTGCTTTGAGAGCTTTTTGCGGCGGGTAAACGCCACTAAGAATTGTGGCAGAGAACCGTTGAATGTTTCTTCCACGAAGCCCTCACTTTGCTTCGTAAACCACTCCTGCTTTGAAAGGACAGAAACGACATTGCCCGAATTGTTTTGAAAAATGCCCTTATCACAAAGACGCTTCAGCATCGTATATGTGGTGGATTTCTTCCAAGAGAATTTCTGCTCACAAAGCTGAACCAAGCCTCCAGAGGAAATAGGCTCATTCTCCCAAATTAAGTTGGCAAACTCCAGTTCCATATCTCCAAGTTTGTAATTTTTCATTATAATCCTCCTTGCGGGTCTACAAGCATTAGACCTTTGCTTATAGTCTAACACTTGTAGACCCGTTTTGTCAAGAGGAAAACAAAAAGTTCACAAACTCTTTGCTGCCAATACTCAGACAGCATTCAACTACTTTGGATTTATCAAGGTTAGTTTTTCGTTTCGGTTTCCTTGTCTGGCGTTGCCCGATATGCGTGGTTCTCCACATATACCATCATACGGTTATACAGTACCACATAGAAAAGTATAGCAAGCATACTGCCTATTGCACCCAAAAGCGCATAAGAGTCGCTGCCTCGTAATTTCAGCGCAGTCCATATTATAATACCTATCCACGCTACAACGCACAGGACGATAGTTGAAATATGTTCGTGCAGCCATTTCTTCTTAAAAAATACTATCTTTTCTTTCAGCGTAAAGGTGCTGTTGTTCAGCGCCGTAACAAGGTTATCGTCGGCGGCTTTCTTAAAGTCCTCCGCCCAAAGCCGTTCGCCGCTTATAAGTTCGTTAATACTTACGCCGAATTCCTTTGAAAGCAGCGACAGCATTTCAACATCGGGCATATAATTGCCGTTCTCCCAACGGGAAATGGTTTTGTTGGTCACACCAAGCTTTTCTCCGAGCTGCTCCTGCGTCAAGCCTTTATCTTTTCGCAGGGCGGCAATAAATTTTCCAATCTTTATTTGATCCATTTTTGTGTACCTCCGAAGAAAAGTATAGCACGGCTTTCGCAAAAACTCTTCCCCACAAACAGCGAATGTGTTGCCCACAAGCAGCGAAACACATTTTTATTTTAAAATTTCATTTTGATTTTTTCTCAAAGGCATTAGTAATTGCAATGACAGCGGGAAATATTACGCCTGCAACGACCCAAATTATCCAACTCTGTCCCCAATTATTTGATGACAGGCTGTACCCCAAATAAACTGCCGTTGCAATCACCCAATACGCTGTATAGATGGCTCCCGAAAAGGACGGTTTTTCTTTGTTCTCTTTAGAATATTCGCCCTCTTGCAACAGCTTTTCATAGCTTGCCCATATAATGCCCGTCTTGATAAAGCAAATCACGCCTACTCCCGCAATGAGAAATGAAAGTGAAAGCATAATCGTTAGAAACAGGTCGTTATCAGCATCAATTATTGCTCCGACAAAAAGAGGAATTAGGGCAGTAACGCACAAACAAGCTCCCGCAATATTATGTTTCGTGTGCAAATCCTTGTATTGTGCCTTGCGCTCTTTCACCATTCCGCTCACGCCATACTCGGTTTCAAACTTTTCTTTTTCCAAGTAGGCAAATGGGGCGGTTTTGCTGCCGCTTGATATAAACATCACAGCGGCGATTGCCACAAGAATAATAAGAACAATCATTCCGATTCCGCCCGCTATATTTTCGTTCAAGACACCCACCGTACTCTCGCTGATTGCACCCAATATCAAAAGGGCAATCGGAGATACAATACACAAAAAGGCGGCATACGCTATTGTTTTAGCTGTCCGCAGCTTTACGGAAAGAAAAGCGTTTGCTTCCTCCATAGATACACGCCTTAATGACGGCGTATCATCGGACGAGTCTATATGCTCAGCTTCTTCAATTTCGTCTTTCAGTAAATAATCGGTGCTTACTCCGAACAGTTCGGAAAGGCGTAGCATTTTTTCGAGGTCTGGAACAGATTGCGCTCCTTCCCATTTTGAAACAGACTGTCGTGTTACATTCATTTGGTCAGCCAGTTCCTCTTGCGACCAACCTGCTTTTTTTCGCAGCAGTATAAGCTTATCGGCAAAAATCATATTTGTCCTCCTATTGTTTTGATTGTTGTGCTCATATTTTAGCACTTTGCGAAGTTGCAAACCACCAATCCAGACCATTCAATATGTCAACCGACGGTTGCAGCCACCAAAAACGCCATTAGGTTTCGGATTTTTGCCGAGTATATTGCTGTCAAGAATATGTATTATAAGTTAGGCAAAGAATAGATTTGTAGCTTCCTAAACTATATGGCATCTGTGTAAGTTCCACGCTTTTGCAGCTCAAAGATGCTGTATATTCCCAAAGCTATATAAACAGGCACGATAATATACAGCGTTACATCTGCATATCCGTTTATACTTGAAAACAGGTACGGCAGAGCGCAAACATTAACAAGGAAATGGAAGATAGTCGATACCCACAAGTTTCCCGTTTCCTTATATGCCATTCCGAAAAATATGCCCATTCTAACAGTCCAGACAACCTTGCTGACAATCACGAGCAATGGTTGACCGAGTGCACCGAATATATCTCATTAGCAAATTTATGATTGTTGCCTTGACCTTTTAATTGGATGGCGAATCACGGTTTTCCATTTTTCTGGTGCTACTTTCCGTGCATCTGATAAGTAAATTTCGTGATGTAATCGGCTTTCGGTTATATCATTTTCATAACCGTTCTGCGCTATATATTCATCCATTAACGTTACCGTTTGCGGTTCATCGTCAAATGCGCCTATGTGCATTATTTGAACACACAAGCCCTCATCAACGGTCAGAAATTCCGCAGATGAGCAGTCGAGCTTTTTCTTTTCGGATGCGGTTTCTACCGCCCATTCAAAATCCTTTTGCGTAATGAATTCGGGCAGGCGAATGACAGAAATCCAGTTAAATGCAGCTTTATCAGCATAGTCTATACCATCAACATTATCCTGCCACCAAAAGCCCTCCAGCGGAGGAACAACATACTCAAAAAAGCCCTCGATTTTATGCTCTGTTTTATAGCTCATTTTCAGCGTGTAAGCAACAGCGTATAGGATACTGATTGCCTTCTGATAAGCACCGTCAATCTCGTTAGGATTACCTTTTCCTCGTACAGCAATATAGTTAGCCTGCGGAACAGTAACAATCTCTGGTTTGTTCTTCGGCATATAAAACTCTTTGTATTCTTTTTTGAAATCAAAAGCCATAGTGTTCTCCTTATAAATCTCTATTTAATTTGCGAGAAGATTGTACCACACTTATACTGACACCCTGTGTCAAGATTTATATTTTTCATAGATACTTTTTGCCTGCTTTGCAACGATGTCCTTGAGATGCGCAGGCTCTACAATATCCACCTGTGTTCCGAATGATAACAAATACCCGATTAACCATTCATCTTCTGGCATTTCAACAGAAACGATTAAATCCCCATTTTCTTCTGTGCTTATTTGAGTATTATCAAATTCATCATAAACACGATACGAGATTTCTTTGGCAAAGCGCAGTACGATTGTACTATAAACTTGCCCCGACATCTCATCTAATTCTGGAAAAGACTTTTTATCAAAAGTGTCTGAAAGCATTTCCAATGTTATAATGCGAGTCAGCTTAAAAATGCGATAGTCCTGTTTTTCCGTACAGTACGCTTTCAAATACCACGACATAGATTTATATAACACTTTTAACGGTTGGATAATTCTCTCGCTAATCGTTCCGTAGGAGTTGGCGTAGGTTATTTTCACGCACCTTTGTTGAATTACTGCCGATTTCAGCAATTCAAATTTAGCATTATCAGTTCCGTTATTGCCCCATCTGGAAAAATCCACTTCAAGCCAGCTCTCTGAACCGACATTAAATATTGCAGAGAGCTTTTGCAGTATTTGGCTGTTGTCAATATTGCTTGTGGAATTGATGCTATGCAAGGCTGTTAGAATTTCTCGCTTTTCTTCTTCGGTAAGCACAGCTTTATCCATAACAAAGTCATTCATTAAATAAATGCCGCCATTTCGCCCTGCTTCCGCATAAATAGGAATACCTGCACCGCTTAGAGCGTCAATATCTCTATAAATCGTTCTTACAGATACTTCAAACTTTTCTGCCAGTTCTGAGGCAGTAGCCCGACCTTTATCAAGTAAGTGATATACTATCTTAAACAACCTGCTTTCCTGCATTGTCTAATTCTCCTTTGATAATAAGATACCATCAAAAACCTGACACGGTATGACAACATTTATTATAATTGATTTGCCGAGCAGTATCAAGTATGCAATTATGAACTTTAATCGCCTGATATAAGAGGTTTAATATCCTATTGCAAGAGATTTCAGACCGTTTCATAAGAAGCCTCGTTTCTGTAAAATATATATAGTACGATTTTACAGGCACAAGGTGGTGAGCTTATGGACGAAAGAAATAATGATTTTGACTTCGATTTTACGCCAATCGGTTTGGCTATCAAGAAAGCCAGAACAGCACAGGGTATGACAAGAGAACAGCTTGCCCGTATCGTTGACTACGACCCAAGGCATTTACAGGCGATTGAAAATGAGGGGCAAAAGCCGAGTCTGGAGCTGTTTATTCAGCTTATGACAATGTTCAACATTTCGGTTGACGAGTACATATTCCCCAATAAGGAAGTCAATAAAAGTTCCGCCCGCAGACGCTTAGACGCACAGCTCGACAATTTAGATGATAAAGAACTGTCCATTGTAGAAGCAACCGTCAACGGTTTATGTAAGGCAAAAGAGTAAACAGAGGAAAGAAAAACCTCTGTTTTTCTTTTGCCCTTTTTTAGTAGGCAGGAATACCGTATCCGTAAATAACGCTGCTGCCGACAGCGTATTGCTTATGCCTGCAAGCGTCGCCAGAGTTACCCTCAACGGTATAGACAATGCCGCTTTCGCACTTCTCTACAATGCCAACGTGGTCTACCTCGCCGTCGCACTCCCAATCAAAGAAGATGATTTGACCTGCCGACGGCTCAAAGCCGTTGTCCTGCCATTGCCCACGGTCTTTGAACCATTGCACACCATTAGCGCAGCCTGCAAATTTCGGTATTACGCCGCTTTCAATATAGCCGCACTCATTCGCACACCAACTCACAAAGCAGGCGCACCATTCTACACGCCCGTCAAAGCCGTACCAAGACCAATAGGGCTGACCGCCCACATTGCCGACCTGCGACAAGGCAACGGTCACGATTTCGCCGTCGCCAACCGAGATACCGTAAAGCACCGCAGACCAGAGCGAATTGTTTTCCTCGGCAAGTAATTCGGATAGCTGCTGTCGCTGTTCCTCATTAAAGCCGTATAGGTCTGCCATTTCATCGGCGGTCTTGTGACTGACCGTGATATAGAGATAAGTCCGTGTAACGGTGGTTTCGGTCTGCACGATGTTCCCGTGACCGTCGTCGCTCTCGGTTATGACGGTTTCGGTCTTGCTTTCCGTTCTGCTGCTGATTTCGTTCATCTCCCAGAAAATACCCGATAGAAGCTGCTTTTTACCCTCGTCCATTGTTGCCACTTCCTGCGGATTGTCTGGGTCGGTAGCAGTCTTTACGGAATAGACCGCAAGCACCTCTTTCCAGACCGCACGGCTTCCCGACATTTCCAGAACATCATAGGTCGTGCTGCTTTGGATTTCGTCAAGACGGGTATCGTATTCGGCATTGATTTCCCGTACAACGCTCTGCATTGTCATACCGTTTCCAGAGTCCTCGCCAGAAAAGAAAATACCGAACACCGAGCCTGCAATCAAGGCAATCAGACAGATAACAATAATAATCACGACGGCAACCCAACCGCCTGCGGCAATGGCGGCTACAAGCGCCTTAACCCCTGCAATAATCGCCTTAACTGCGGCAATCGTAGCTTTTACCGCCGCTTTGACCGCTGTAACCGTAGCCTTAGCGGTGGCTTTTGCCGCCTGCGCAGCCCTTTGAGCCGCTTTTGCCGAAGCCTTTGCCGCTGCCTTCGTTGCTTTGGCGGTATGCTCGGCTGTTTTGATAGCCGCCTTAGAGGTAGCCTGTGCGGTCTTAACGCTTTTCTGGGCGGTCTTGACCGTACCTTTTGCGGTTGCCTTGACCGTCTTTTCTGTATTTCGGGCGGTGGTCTTAACCGTCTTTTTGCCTTGCTGTCGGGTCTTGATAAACTGAGATTTTGCCCTTTGGGTGCTATCGGGAGCAGAGGAACGGCTTGCAGCCCCGTGACGGATCTGCAAGCCGTTGTTATTCTGTTCGGCGGCTTTTGCCGCCTTTTTCTGCTTGTAGGACGATATTTTATCCTTTGCCTTGCCGATATTTTCCCTTGTTTCTTTGACCGCCTTTTGCCCTTGCTTGTTGAATTGGTGGATACCCTCGTCCTTGATACGGTCAGCTCCGTAGGAAAGTCTGTCGGCGGCATATTCCGTAGCAGAGCTTTCATCGGCGTAGCAGCCTTGTTCCGCCTTATCCTTTGTTTTTGCATAAGCGGACTTCATACGCTCGGTAGCAATGGCGGCTTTGTCTATGGTCTTTATCGTGCCTTTGACTGCATCTCTGGTTTTTATATCAGCCATTAAAAGCCTCCTTTCCTTGAAGCGGTACAGATATTAGGCAACCTTTTTTCCCACTACAACAAGCCTGCCGTTTTGTGCGGAGTATTCGCAGGTAGAAAGCGTAATAAGCCTGTCGCCATATTCAGCGGTCACACCTGTATCATACAGGGCAAGTTCCTTGCACTTGGAGATATAAGCGTTAAAGGCGTTTTCATCCTCTGCGTTTACAAAATCGTAGTAGCGGAAGCCTGCCGAGCTGTACGCAACCGTTTTGAACACGGCAATGATTTCATACTCGCCCCGCTTTGTGAGGGTATCAAAACGAATGGTCTTGTGTTCCTCGTAAAAATCCTTGCTCTTGTAATTCTCCAATGCGCCGAACATCTTTTGCCCCTTGATGTGATGACCGTAAATAACAAGGTTATCGCTCGTCAATAGGTCGCAATTTTCCTGCACATACGGAGTACCTAAATCGCTGTACTCCTTTTCAAAATTGTGCTTCAGATAATAATTGGGGTTGTTCGGGGTCTGCATTACGGGAAAGTTGATATTCGTGCCGGCAATCGAAAGCCATCCGACCATATCCGTATTTTGCAGATACAGCTCGCCGTATTCCGCAAGCACGGTTTCTTCCTCCGTGAACAGAACATCGGCAGTTTCACTTTCGCCTGTCTGTGCCTGTTCCACAACCTCGGCAATTTTCTCAAAGACTTCTTCCTGCTCGCTTTCGTGCGCATAGTGGCTGTAAATACGAAAGCCGCAAAAAGCCGCCGCACCTAACAGGCACACGGCGGCAATCATACAGATAAGTTTTGTGTATTTCTTCATAAGCGTTATCCTTTCTTATTCTGTTTTAGGGGCAAAAAATAACGCCCACATTTTCTGTGAGCGTTACTGCTGCAATATTGATTTCAGATACAAAATGCGGCATAGAGAGGAACAATTTTTTTGTTATCCTCAAAGCCGAAGTTTTTGGCAGAGAGCTTGATAGCATAAGCGGGCTTGTAGGTGTCCATATAGACCTTCAAGCTCTTGGCTCTGGTGTTGTCGGCAGATTTGACCTCAATGGGAATGAGCTGTCCGTCACGCTGAATGATAAAATCAATTTCAGCCCCACGCTCGGACTCCCAATAGTAGGTGTGGTAGCCGTTAATGGTAAGCTGCACATTGACATAGTTCTCAGCCATACCGCCCTTGAAGTCGTTAATTTCCTCGACCATATAGAGGATGTCATTGGCGGCTAAGTCTTTCTTGGCGCAAAGCAATCCTAAGTCGGACACATAAATCTTGAACGCATCAATATCACGGTAGT
>ERZ773108.126-NODE-126-length-80580-cov-6.602509_pt1 | contig 80580 bp, 73 predicted proteins | sample MGYA00580570_ERZ773108 | MGnify/ENA primary metagenome ERZ773108 (study PRJEB29015, sample SAMEA2737840) | human gut metagenome | biome: human gut; feature: human-associated habitat; material: faeces | place: China | collected 2012 ...
TTTTGGGAGCGGCCGGTCCTTAGAAAGCAGACATTGCGATTTCAAAAGACAATGTAATTGGATTTTGAAATCACGATGGATGCTTTCTTAGTACCGCTGCCAGCGACAACAAGCGGAAGCGCTCCTGAAAACAAACAGTTCTATTTTTTATTTTATAAAGTTGTTATGCGTGCAATACAGTAGCTCTGGAAATCCGTAACACCACCTGCAGGCGGCAGTTCACAAGTTAATTTCTGGTTTAAATTGAAATATTGCTGTATAATTATAGATAGATAAAAACGAAATGGAGTAATTTCTTATGAAAAAAGAATTTAAAGAAGCAATCGAAGATTCCCCGATCATTGCAGCTATTAAGGATGATGAAGGGTTAAAAAAATGTCTCACAAGCGAAAGCCGTGTCATTTTTATTTTATATGGTGACATCTGCAATATTCCAGACATTGTTGAGACCGTGAAATCCTCTGGAAAAATTGCAATGGTTCATATTGATCTGATCGCAGGTTTAAGTTCCAAAGAGATTGCGGTCGACTTTATCCAAAAATATACCAGAGCAGATGGCATTATCACCACCAAGCCTGCTCTGATCAAACGTGCAAAAGAGCTAGGATTGTATACAATCCTTCGGCTGTTTGTCATTGATTCCATGGCTTATTCGAACATTGAACACCAGCTTCGAACCGCCAAACCTGACCTGATCGAAGTGCTTCCGGCTCTCATGCCAAAAGTACTCGCTAAGGTCTGCAAACTGTCCACTGTTCCTGTCATTGCAGGAGGACTGGTTTCCGATAAGGAAGATGTCATGGCACTGCTCCAGGCTGGCGTGGTCAGCATTTCCTCGACGAATGAGAAGATTTGGTTTTTATAAAAACTCAAAGACATTAAATTCTATCCGTGAATTTCATATCTTTTTTTGCAATGAAAAAACAGCCCTTGCGGACTGTTTTTTCGAGGAGTTTAGTTATGAAAATGTTAATCTATATAAAGGAAAATTGGCATTTTTAGTAAGCACCATTCTGAATGCTTACATCAACAAGTGCTTGTCTGTTGTTCTCTTGTTGATAATAGTAATATACAAAATAAATGTGTACGAATTATGTCGGTTTTCGAAAACATTTCTAAAATTCCAAATAAATTATTTTATAATTCGTTAATATTTTATTTGTTTCTGTTTAGATTTTTTTGTATGATCATAGTCTGCCCGGTATTTTTCCTTTTATACATAACACTTCAATTTTTTATTTATCACATCTTCCTCTGTTCCAGCAGATATTTGCTCAACTCGATCATTGCCTGATCTTCTGTGCTGTTATAAAACTGCACCGTTCCCGGTGTCACTGCATCCGAAACCAGACTATACTCTTTTAATTTATGAAGTGTCTCTCTGGCAGTTCCTGCACCACCGTCAAAAACCGCTACCCCGGAGCCGAGTACTTTCTGAATCGTCTTACGCACCAGTGGATAATGCGTGCAGCCAAGAACAACTGCATCCACTTTTCTTTCCTGGTACGGTGCAAACAGATTTTTTAAGAAATGTTCCAGTGCTTCCCCGGAAAGTTCTCCGCGCTCTACGAATTCCACAAGCCCCGGACATGGCAGTGATATGATCTCCGCCTGATCCTGAAATTTCTGCATAAGGTTATGGAACTTTTTTTCCCGCAATGTCATAGGCGTTGCCATGACAAGCACCCTTGGATTCTCTTTTACAGACACCGCCGGTTTTAATGCCGGCTCAATTCCAATGACCGGAATCTCTTTCTGATATTTTTCCCTTAAAATGTGAATCGCTGCGCTTGTCGCCGTGTTGCATGCGACAACCAGTGCTTTTACATTCCGCGACCTTAAGTACTCCGCATCTGCCAGTGTGAGTTTCCGCACTTCCTCTAAGGTCTTTGTTCCATAGGGCGCATTTTTTGAATCCCCATAAAATATAAAATTTTCATTTGGCATCAATGCCACCAATTCCCGAAGTACGCTGATTCCACCAACGCCGGAATCAAATACTCCAATTGGTCTCTGCATTTCGTCCATATTACGATTTCCTGCTTTCTTTTCTTCTATTTTGCAAACACCACGATCTGTTCTTTCCTCGTACTGATTACTATTCCAACAAGGCACCTGCTCGAAATGTGCTTTTTACTTACCTGCTTCAGTTGTGCCTATTACCTATGATAACATTCATTCCGTCCACACAGCCCTGCTGCCCTTGTCCGTACGGCTGACAACGAGTTTACGGTCGATCTGTTCTTTCAGTTCCGTCACATGGGAGATGATCCCAACCATGCGGCTGTCACCGGCAAGTTCCGCAAGCACCTCGATCGCCTGCTGTCTCGACTGCGCATCCAGAGAACCAAATCCCTCATCGATAAACATCATATCCGGGTGGATCGCCCCTGCGCTCCGCTCCACGATATCGGACAATCCGAGTGCCATCGCAAGTGCTGCCAGAAAAGATTCCCCGCCGGACAGTGTTTTCACGTCTCGCTCGCTGTCCGTCACAAGACTGTAAACAGAAAGATCCAGTCCCTCGTTTGTCTTTCTTCCCGTGTTCGCCTCTTCCTTTAATTTAAGAATAAACTGATGATTGCTCATCGTCAAGAGCCGCTTGTTTGCTTCATGGATGATCTGTTTAAAATACTGCCTCTGGATATAAGTTTCAAAATCGATTTTTGCAGAACCGGAAAGTCTTCCGTTCGCTGTCTTAGACAGACTTTTGATGACCTGATCTTCGCTCTCCAGTTTTTTTCCCTTTTCCAGATAGACGGCACAATTCTGCAGCACTGACCTGTCATTTTCATATGCTGTGTGCAGCTCCATATACGTTTTTTCCGCCTCTTTTAATGCCTGTTTTTCTGCTTTCAGCTGCTCATTTAATTCCGTCGTATCAGTATATGTTTTTCCGCTGACCTGTTTCTCCAAAAGTTTCTGCTCACTCTGCTGTCTTAAGCACTGAGACTCATACTCTTTCTCTTCCCGCTCCAGTTTGGATCTGCTCCGCTCCGGCAGGATTGCAAGGTGGTATGTTTCTTCGGAAACAAACCCGGATTTTTCCAAAAGTTTTGCATATTCTTTTTCCGTTTTTGCTGCAAGCTTTTTTGCCGTTTTCTGATTCTCTTCCTCTGCGAGCTTCTGTCCTTTTAACGTGTTCATCGCTTCTGCCAGCTCCGACACTTTTTGCCGTTTCCTCTCTATCTCCTGCTCTGCCGCCTCCAATGCTTTCTGCATTGCGGCATACTGTTTTTTTGCTTCGGCAAGAGATGGATACACAAGCTTCTCACGGATCTGTTCGGCTATTTTCTGCAGACTGACATAGTTTTGCTCTGCTTCTTTTCTCTGCTGTTTTGCAATCGTCTGTGCCAGTACAAAATCAGCTTCCTCTTTCTCGACTGCCTGCGCAAGCTTCTGCTTTTCTGTTTTCTCTGCCTCAAAAGCAGCATACGCCAGATCGCGCTTTTCTTCTGCTGCAGCCCTTGTCTTTTTTGCCTGCTCCACTTCCAGTTCTGTCACCGCATGGTCAGAAAGCTTCGCCGGATCCGGATGGACCGTTGAACCGCAGACCGGGCATGGACAGCCCGCGCTCAGATTTTCTGCCAGGATCCCCGCCTGCTCTTTTAAAAAGGCTTCATACATATGTTCATAATGCTTTGCCGACTCCGAAGCGCTGAGAGATGTCTGCTCCCAGTTTTTCTTCATTTGCTCCACGACCTGCTCCTGCCGCTTCTGCTGTTCTTTTAATGCAGCAATCCCAGCCTCTTTCTTATGGAATGACTCCTCTGATGTTTTCCCGAGGTCTTCCCACACCTTTTTGGCCTGCTGCTCCTCTGACCTCGCATTCTGCAGTGCCTCATATGACGGAAATGACTGCTCTAACGCAAGCATTTTTTTCTGGATGTCTGCCGCTTCTCTTTTCTGTTCTGCCTCTACCTCCTGCAGCTGTGTCTTTAATGTCTCGAACATCTCCTGATTGTTTGTCAGTGTTTCCTCCATTTTTGCAATCGCCTGTACCGACTGCTCCACTGTCTGCTGCTGTCTGAGATTCTGCTGCTCCGCCACAAGCACTTTATCCGCTTTCAGCGCATTCTCAATCTGCTGCCTGCGCTCTTTCGATTCCACCTGTCTTGCTTCCAGCTCTTTTCCATTCTGTCTGATTTTTTCCAGAGAAACAAAAAGTTTATTGATCTCCTCATACTTTGTGATCTTTTTATTCAGTTCCTCCACATTTGCCCTGCGGAGATTCTGCTCTTTTAACGCATCCTTTAACCGTTCCCGCAAACGCTCCACAAGTTCATCCAGCGGTAATTCTTCACTTTCAGGAAGCAGAATGATCCTGCTTTTCTCCTGCTCAAATGCACGGTCGTTCTCCTGGATGCGCTCATCCATCTCCATGGATTTTCTTCTAAGATTTTCCTGGATTTTCCAATAGATGTCTGTCCTGAATAATTTGGAAAAGATCATTTTCCGCTCGTCCGACTTTGTATACAAAAGCTTTAAAAAATCTCCCTGTGCGATCATCACGATCTGTGAAAACTGGTCTGCGGTAAGCCCCAGTATTTCAATAATTTTTGCATCGGTAGCATTTTTCTTTTCCGGGAAAACAGTTCCATCCGGCAGGGTGAGTTCGACACTGTGTGGTACTTTCTGCTCCCTGATTTTGCCGTTTTTCAGTGTTTTCGTAATCTTATAGTCCGGGTTTCTGCGCACGCGGTATGTCTGTCCCCGGTATAAAAATTCCAGTTCCACATAGGTTTCCGTCTCCGGTCTGGCATACTGGCTGCGCATCATGTTTCCGTTTCGCTCACCGCCGCTGGTCTGATTGTAAAGTGCGTAAGTGATCGCATCAAAAATGGTCGTTTTTCCTGCTCCGGTATCTCCGGTGATCAGAAAAATCCCCTGCTGCTGCCCGGTAAAATCAATGACATTTTTTCCCGCATACGAACCAAATGCCGACATGGTAAGCTTCAAAGGCTTCATTCTGCCACCTCCTTTTCCCCGTTTATCACAGTGCGGATCACATTGTCCTCATCCTCCGTCATCGCCCTTCCGTTCATCTCCTGAAAAAAGGTCACAAACGCATCATAAGGATCGAGGCTCTCCACTTCCTCTTCCGAAAACTCCAGAATCTTCCTTGTCCGCTCATTGTCTATTTTTATCTCCAGAATATGGTCATAGACCTGTTCTAACTTTTCTTTCGGCTGGTACGCTTCCACCTCATCCGTCAATGTAATGCTCACATAATCGTGACAGTTGTCCTCTGCCGCTGCATTTAAAATCCCATCCAGATGTCCGATCATTTTGCGTACCCTGCGCATCGGCGTAAGCGGCAGTTCTGTGATATGCGGCTCACTTCCTTTTTCCAAAAGTTCCACCATCGTCACGGTCTTTTCATCGCCTGCCTCGCTCACGGAATACTGTAACGGTGTTCCACAGTAACTGTTCTGTACACGCCCTATTTTCTGTTTTCTGTGAATGTGCCCAAGTGCTGCATAATCAAACGGTTCCAACACCGCTGTATCCACATTTTCAATTCCTCCAACCATGCGGATCTCGGAGTCTGACGTCTCCGGCTCCCTGCCCGCAGCAATATAAAACTGATGGCTTACGAGGATATTGCGCTTTGCAGTGTCGATGTTCTCCCGCTCTATGACAAGCCGGACGGCCTCATCATAAGTCGTGATATCGCTATCGATCAGATTTCTCACATAGGAAGGCTTCACAAAAGGAAGCAGATAAATGCATACCTCGCCGTATGCATCAAAAAAACTCACTTTTCTGATGGTCTCCTCCCGGGTAACCGGCGGCATACCTGCGATCATCACCCTGTGTTTTGCCAGAATATCACTCGCAAAATCAATCCGTTTCGCACTGTCGTGATTCCCTGCAATGATGCAGACTGTCACTTCCGGCTCCAGATCGTTCAGTGCTGTCAGAAACTCATCAAACACTGACACTGCCTCCGCTGACGGCACCGGCGTGTCATAGACATCCCCTGCAATGAGAACCGCATCCGGCTTCTCGCGTTCTGCCAACGCCACGATTTTCCCTAATATGTCCCGCTGTTCTGCGATCATATTGTAATGATGCAGCTGCTTTCCAATATGCAGATCCGACAAATGAAAGAATTTCATGTTCCTCTCCTTTTGCTCTAAGCTGACGTTTCCTATTACAGAAAAAGCCACAACAGACAACTGTTTCCATTGTCTGCCATGGCAGTCTGTTATTTCAAAAATCCGTTGATGATCTGTTCCTCGGCTTCTTTTTCCGTAAGTCCAAGTGTCATAAGTTTGATCAGCTGCTCGCCTGCAATTTTACCGATAGCTGCCTCATGAATGAGGTTTGCGTCAATATTATTGGCGGTAAGCTGTGGGCTTGCTGTCACGCATCCATGATCCATAATGATCGCATCGCACTCACTGTGGCCTGCACAGGCTGCGTTTCCGTTCATAATAGAGAAGAATTCCTGTCGGGATTCTCCCTTTGCCACCGAACGTGACACCAGATTACAGCTGCAGTCTTTTCCGTTCATATCGATTGCAAAATCTGTCTTGGCATACTGTTTTCCGTGTGTCATGATCTTCTCATGCACTTCTAAGGAAGCTCCGTCTGCAAGATCTCCTTTGGTGATACGGACTGTGGAGTCGATTCCCTTGATCTGGGTTGTCTCCATCTCCATGTGTGCGCCCTCTTTTAAATGCACGATGGTCTGTGGATTCATGACATTCTCACCATTTCCATCTCCCTCACCGTAGTGGCGCTCAATGTATTTTACTTTTGCATTTTTCTCCAGATAAAATGTGTGGATTCCCTCATGCTTGGAAGTGTCCACGCCGCAGTTGTGGATTCCGCATCCCGCAACGATCGTGACATCTGCGCCCTCCCCAATGTAAAAATCATTGTATACACATTCCTGCAATCCGCTCTCGCTCAAAACAACCGGAATATGAACGCTCTCATTGACCGTTCCCGGTTTGATAATGATGTCAATTCCGTCCTTGTCCTCTTTTGTGACAATATCAATATTGGCGGTGGTGTTTCGTGCAGCCTTTTTTCCATTGGCACGGATATTATAGGCACCTTCCGGAACCTCATGAAGTCCCGCCACCTGTTCTAATAAATTTTTCTGTACTAAATCCATGGTTCTTCCTCATTCTCCTGCTGCTGTTTTCTGTCGATCATCATCCTTTCAGCAGCTCTCTCACTACAAATCTGTTCTGCCAGTGCGGCTATGCTTTATCGATCAACGTCTGGCAGGTCTGTGCCGTATTCAGAAGTTCCGGAAGCACTTCCGCTTTGGTTCCGGTCTTGCGCACCTGTCCGTCTGCAATGACGATGATCTTGTCCGCAATGTCAAGGATCCGTTCCTGATGGGATATGATCAGAATCGTTCCGTTGATCTCATCTCTCATTTTTTCAAACACTTTGATCAGGCTGTTAAAACTCCAGAGGTCGATCCCTGCCTCCGGCTCATCAAAAATAGAAAGCTTCGTTCCCCTTGCAGTGATCATTGCGATCTCGATCCTTTTCAGCTCACCGCCGGAAAGACTTCCGTTGATCTCACGGTCAATGTATTCTCTTGCACACAGACCTACCTCCGATAAAATATCGCAGATCTCATTCACACTCATCTCTTTGCCTGCGGCGATCGTGATGAGGTCTTTTACGGTCAGCCCTTTAAAATGAACCGGCTGCTGGAATGCAAAACTGATTCCTTTTCTGGCGCGCTCTGTAATGTTCAAACCGGTGATATCCTCTCCGTCTAAAAGAATCTGCCCACTTGTCGGACGGATGATTCCTGCGATCATCTTGGCAAGTGTGGATTTTCCACCGCCGTTTGGTCCTGTGATCGCCACAAAATGATCGTCAATGGTGACACTGACATTTTTCAAAATCTCTTTATTCTCGTTGTTATCATCTACTTCATAGGTGATATTTCTTAACTCTAACATAAATCCTCCACTGTGCAGCCGATAAGCCACAGTATTTTTCGCAATCGCGATCCTGCTACTTTATAACGCTTCTTGGATACTTTACCATGATGGCATTTAACATGTCCTCATCCGGCTCAAACTCATACCTTGTGATACCGTTTTCGCCCTTGCAGACTGCCTCATAAAGTTTTGCATCTGCATTGCCGGACGCAATGTTTTTCACTGTAACCGATCTGTCATTCTCATACTTGTAAATGCTGCGGTCACCCTTCGGGGCAATGGTCAGCACATCATCCATACTAAGATAGGCAATTTTCTTTCTCTTTGCTTTATTCCTGATCTTCGCAAATCTCAGGTCGCCATCATAATATGTATACTCATACTCCACTTCACTGCGAAATGCAAACAGATACCAGATCACACCAAAGATGATCGTCGGCACCAGAAAGATAACCGGTGATACAAACATGCTAAGTACTAAACAAAGACAGGTTAAAACAAAAAATGCGATCATTCCTGCCTTATGTCCACCCGTTGTTTTTTTCGGAACAATAACTAATTTTTCCTGCATAATCATTTCCTCCAAACAAAATTTCGTAATGATAATTATATACGCTTTTTTCCCTCTGTACAACTTCTTTTTTATCATGTAAAATAAGATAATAGAAATTTTCGTATTTTTTCGTTCAGGAGGAAAAAAAGAATGATCACATATCAGTATACCCAGAAAGACTGGACAACATTCAAAGAAGGGATCAAACGTGAGTGGGCAGTCACCAATGGCATTGGCGGATACGCAGGAAGCTCGATGATCGGCGCACACAGCCGTACACATCAGGGGTACCTGATTGCCAGCCTCCATGCACCAATTGAGCGCTATCTCGTTTTTTCCAAGATCAACGAAACAGCCACTGTCGGAACCAGCACGGTTTCCTTTGAGACTTCCCAGCACTGTGCTTCCGGAAAAACGGTTTACACAGAGGGACAGAAGTTTCTCACTTCCTTTATCTATGACGGAAGCGTGCACTACACCTATGAGACAGACAATTTTTCTTTTGAAAAGCACATCACATTAAAAAGGAACGCCAATGTCTGCGCAGTCGCCTATGAACTGACCGCCGGGGACAGCGACTGTACCTTTACGCTCACACCGCTTTTCAACTACCGCGAGCACAGTGAGAGCAGCACCCCGGACACTTTAAAATTTGAGACATTTACAAAAGACAGGACATTTTATCTTGTTCCGGAAAAAAATAAAGATATTGCCATTCGTTTTCAGACAAGTGAAGGAACTTTTTCCGAACGTGAAACTGTTTATGACATCGACATGCAGTTACAGATTGAAGTGGATCTTGAGACAGATGGGCTTGACTGCCATTACTGCCCGGTTGACCTGTCCATTGCAGTTCCTGCCAACACAACCAAAAAAGTTTCCATCCTGTGCAGTATCGGTGACGTGAACGAGCGTCCTGCCCCTGTGTCTGCTACGGAAGCATTTTCCATTTTAGAGGAAAATGCCCGCTGCCATGCAGAACTTTTTGAAAAAGCCGGATACCGCGACTCGTTTGCCAACCAGCTGGTGCTTGCCAGCGACCAGTTTCTGACTTACCGCGAGTCCACGAAAATGATGACTGTTCTCGCCGGACTTCCGTGGTTTACCGACTGGGGCAGAGACACAATGATCGCCTTTACCGGTCTGACGCTCTGCACGAAACGTTTCAAAGAAGCTGAGGAGATTCTTCTGACATTTGCCAGATATATCCGCCACGGAATTGTGCCGAATATGTTCCCAGATGACAATATGCCGCCGCTCTATAACACGGTGGACGCCTCTCTCTGGTACTTTTATGCGGTCTATCAGTACCTTCATTATAACCCGGCTGCCGAGGCGGAAGCTTTTGTAAAAGAACAGATTTTCCCTCATTTAAAAGAGATCATCTCCGCCTATGAAAAAGGAACGGATTTCAGCATTTATATGGAAGACGACGGGCTCATCCACGCCGGAAGCGGTCTTGACCAGATCACCTGGATGGATGTCCGCGTCGGTGACTGGGTAGCAACACCGCGCCACGGAAAACCGGTGGAGATCAACGCACTGTGGTACAACGCTTTACGGATCATGGAATCACTCTGTGAAAAATTTGACGAAGATGCTTCTGCTTACCGCACACGCGCCAATCAGGTAAAAGAATCCTTCAACGCAAAGTTCTGGGATTCCTCCAACCAGTGCCTGTTTGATGTTGTGGATGGTGACGAGCCGGACGACCATATCCGTCCAAACCAGATTTATGCCGTATCCCTTCCATTTTCCCTGCTCCCGGAGGAACAGGAAAAAGCAGTTGTCGCGCTTGTGGAAAAAGAGTTGTTTGTCGGCTGTGGACTTCGCTCTCTCGCACCGGATCATCCGGACTACCATGGCATTTACTGCGGTGCTCTTGCAAAGAGGGATGCCGCTTACCATCAGGGAACTGCCTGGGGCTTTTTGCTCGGTGGATTTTTCAGTGCCTATATGAAAGTGAACCACCACTCCTCCTCTGCTGCCGAAAATGCCGTCCACATGTTAGAGCCTGTGAGAAAGCATCTGTCGGATTCCGGCTGTATCGGTTCCATCTCAGAAATCTTTGACGGGGATACACCACACAATCCCCGCGGCTGTTATGCCCAGGCCTGGAGTGTTGGGGAGGTACTGCGCTGCTACTGTGAAGATATTCTTCCTTATTTATAATTTTCATTTTTTGCTTGACAACAAAGGTTCCTTCCTTTACAATAATCTTTGTTGTGAGCAACAAGCCCAGTTAGCTCAGTTGGTAGAGCAAAGGACTGAAAATCCTTGTGTCTCTGGTTCGATTCCGGAACTGGGCATTGAAAAGAAAATAAGATATTATGGGATATTAGCTCAGTTGGTAGAGCACTTGACTTTTAATCAAGTTGTCCGGGGTTCGAATCCCCGATGTCTCATCGGTTTAAAATAGCGGTTAGACCAGTAACTTCATGGTTTACCGCTATTTTTGCGTGAAAAAAAGCAGGAATTGTAATTGGATCTAAACAATATTTAATTGTCAAAATACTGATTTGTTTACGTATAATTATTTCAAAATTATGCAAAACATACAAAAAATGTAGATAAACAAAATACATTGTAGTATAATAGGACACAGTACGAAAAAACACACTTTAACTAGAAAAGAGGAAGTTATATGAATGAAGAACAATATTCCAGAGCGAATAAAAGAGTACTGCTTGCAATCGTAGTTGTTTTTGGATACATAGCAGCCACCCTTATGTTAGCATTGGTTGTCAGTCAGGGCGGACATGCGTCAAAGATTATGATGGAGGCAGTCACGGCAGCTGCAGTTATCGTTATCTCGGTTGCAGCATATCTTGGTAAAAGAACAACACGCACATGTGCGGTGATCATGACACTGTCGATGATGATAGGTTATTTCGTGATTGTCCAATTGAACACAACCGTTGGAACATGGACATATGGTCTGCCGCTGCTGATCGCTGCAATGGTTTATCTGGACAAGAAAATTGTGATGATGACAAATGGTATTGCACTGGTTGCCATTATAGTTCATTTAGTCAGATGCTTTCTGGGTGGCGGATCAGATCTGCGGAATAATGTGATTGGGCTGTTTGTATTATTACTGACCGCATATGCCTGTAATAGTGCAGAGCGTCTGCTCGAGCGTTTCTTTAAAGAAAATCTTGCAGAAATTCAAAATGCATCGGATAACCAGAAGGATAGTAATAAAAAGATGATCATCGTTGCAGAGAATATTTCCAAGCATTTTGGAGAGGCAATGGATATGCTTGACGGTCTGCAGGAATCCATTAATGTGAGTCACAGTTCCATTCAGGAAATTGCAGACAGCACAGAAAGCACAGCGGAAGCGATCCAGAAACAGGCGGTTATGTGTTCTGATATTCAGGGGAATACCGATCAGGCAGAGCAGGGCATCAAAGAAATGATCGAGGCATCACATAAGACGAATGACAATGTGAAAGAAGGTGCCGGTGTTGTCAGTGAATTGAAGGAACAGGCCGTGAACGTTGCAGATGCGAGTCAGGTGACGGTGGATGTGATCAGAAGCCTGACCGATAAAGTGGAGGAAGTAAAAACATTTGTCGATTCCATCATCAACATTTCAAATCAGACCAATCTGCTTGCCCTGAATGCGTCTATTGAAGCAGCAAGAGCCGGTGAAGCTGGAAAAGGTTTCGCAGTCGTGGCAGATGAAATCCGTCAGCTTTCAGAGCAGACGAAGGATGCTTCTGCAAATATTACAGAGATCATCCAGAAATTGAATGAAGATACAAAACGTGCGAATGACAGCATCATGACAGCGGCAGAATCTGTAGAGAAGCAGAATCAATTGATCGATGATACCAGAGATAAATTTAATGCTGTTGGTCATGCAGTGGAAGTTTTAATGGGAAATATCGATGTTGCAGAACAGAGTATTCAAAAAATACTAGATGCGACAGGAGTGATCTCAGATAACATCACGCATTTGTCTGCAACAGGTGAGGAGGTAGCAGCTTCTTCCACCGAGGGTCTCCGCACGGCAGACATTACAGTGGAGAAGATGTCCAATTGTAAAAAAGTGCTGGAAAATATTTATTTACTGGCAGAGGATTTGAAAAACTCAGTAGAAAATAATGAAAACCAGTAATGAATAAGACAACGGAGAAATATTTAAAATAGTATCGAAGAAGCATTACAAAAATAGCATGTCGAAGATGTATTTTAAAATTAGCACTTGACGGATTCCTGTGAAACTATTATGATAAAAAGAGAATACTTCAATGCGTTGAAGTACGAAAATAAAACTGCATAAGATGTAGATAGCACAGAGTGTATGACGATAGATACAGACAAAGAGAAGTTTTTATGCAGGCTTGGAGTTACACATGGAGGATGTACCAATGGAAATGGAGATGGAATTTTTACGGAAACTGCCAACACCACAGGAGTTGAAAGAGCAGTTTCCGGTAAGCACAGAAGTTGTGGCAGCGAAAGCCCAGAGAGATGAAGAGATACGCAATATTTTTGAGGGAAAAGATGACAGGCTGATTTTAGTGATCGGTCCCTGCTCCGCAGATAATGAAGATGCTGTCATTGACTATATATCCAGATTGAGAACTGTTCAGGAAAAAGTGAAAGATAAAATTTTCATAATTCCCCGTATTTATACCAATAAGCCGAGAACAATCGGCGTTGGATATAAAGGAATGCTGCATCAGCCGGATCCGGAGAAAAAAGAGGATATGTTAAAAGGGATCATTGCAATCCGGGAGCTGCATACGAGAGCGGTAAAAGAAACCGGATTTACCTGTGCAGATGAAATGCTCTACCCGGAGAACCACAGATATTTGTCCGATCTGTTGTCTTATGTGGCAGTAGGTGCACGTTCCGTGGAAGACCAGCAGCATCGCCTGACCGCAAGTGGAGTTGGTATTCCGGTCGGAATGAAGAATCCGACAGGTGGGGATATTGCTGTTATGATGAATTCCATAATCGCTGCACAGCATGGACATACGTTTTTATACCGGGGCTGGGAAGTGACAACAACCGGAAATCCATATGCGCACGCTATTTTGCGTGGATACGTAGATAAGTTTGGACGTAATATCCCAAATTATCATTATGAGGATCTGCAGAATTTATTAGAACATTATGAGGATGTCAATAAAGCACAACAGACAACCCTCGCAAATCCAGCGGTCATTGTGGATACCAATCATTCTAACTCAGGAAAACAGTTTATGGAACAGATTCGTATCAGCAAAGATGTATTACATAGCTGTAAAGTGTCAAAAGACATTCATAATCTGGTAAAAGGACTTATGATCGAGAGTTATATTGAGGACGGTGCCCAGAAAGTTGGCGAACATTGCTATGGAAAATCCATCACAGATCCTTGTCTTGGATGGGAGAAAACAGAAAAGCTGATTTATGAGTTGGCAGATTTATGGTAAAATTGCTGAAAAGATCGTTGCAGAGGAGCTTTGTAACGATTTTTTTGTGCAATTTTTAAAATAGAACCAACAAGTGTCCACTTTTTGCATGGAAACCATCAGATATTCATATCACACGACCGTCATTTTGTAGCAGAAAAAAATACAGTTTTACTTATATGTAGTTCTTGACCGGATTTTAGTTAGAAAAAAGTTGAAAATTCTAGAAAATCTGATAATATTGACATGGGTTTGAATTTGAATATGTAAAAAAGAAGAGGTGCAAAACATGAACAGTTTATTACTTTGCATTCCGTTTGCAGGTTTATTGCTCTGCATTGCGGTAATGCCATTGGTAAAGCCTGAGTGGTGGGAAAAACATCAGGCTTTGGCAGTGATCGTGTGGTCATTGCTTTTTATTATCCCGTCTATCGTGTTAAACGGCGCAGGAGAGACGACCGAAACAGTGTTAGAGTGTATCGTGAATGATTATCTGACCTTTATCGTTTTATTATTCGGTCTGTTCTGTGTATCCGGAAATATTACGCTGGAGGGTAACCTTGCAGGTTCTCCTGCCGTGAATGCTTTATTTTTAGCATTCGGAACTTTATTATCGAGCTGTATCGGTACAACCGGTGCAAGTATGCTGCTTGTCCGCCCGATGATCAAGATGAATTCATGGAGAAAAAACAAAGCACAGATCATGATCTTCTTTATTTTCATGATCTCCAATATGGGTGGATGTCTGACACCTATCGGCGATCCACCACTTTTAATGGGATTTATGCGTGGTGTTCCATTCTTCTGGAGCTTACACCTGTTCCCGATCTTAATTTTCAATATGATTTTATTATTGATCATTTTCTATTTAATTGATAAGAAACAGTATCGCAAGGATATTGCGAATGGTTTACGTCCGGATATCAGCAAACCGGGTGTAGATATCAAAGTAGAAGGTTTGCATAATGTAGTTTTCCTTGTAGCGATCGTTGTGGCTGTTATTTTAAGCGGTACGCTTCCAAGTCTGCCAATGTTCCAGGATGCAGCCGGAAACGTACTTGGAATTACAATTTATAAATCTGTGAAATTGACATTCCCGGCAATGATTGAAATTGCAATTATTCTTTTAGCTGCACTGCTGTCATTCAAGACAACAAACGAGAAGATACGTACCCAGAACCACTTTACGTGGGGTGCAATCCAGGAAGTTGCAATATTATTTATCGGCATTTTTATCACAATGCAGCCGGCGCTTGCATTACTTAAAACAATGGGACCAAACCTCGGAATTACCGAGCCATACCAGATGTTCTGGGCAACAGGACTTCTTTCCAGCTTTTTGGATAACACACCAACCTATCTGGTATTCCTCACAACCGCAGGAACACTCGGATTTACATCCGGTATTCTTACCACTGTTGGAACTATCTCTGTGAAGATTCTTACAGCGATTTCCTGTGGTGCGGTATTCATGGGTGCAAACACTTACATTGGAAATGCGCCAAACTTTATGGTAAAATCTATTTCTGATGAAAACGGTATCCGTATGCCATCCTTCTTCGGATATATGGGATGGTCACTGTGTATTTTAGTACCTGTATTCTTTATTGATATGCTGGTATTCTTCCTATAAATTGCAGTGCTAGAAAGGTATGATGAGTCATGGAAAAAAATAAAGAGAAATGTTACGAGATCGCAAAACAGATCTATCAGTTAGATAAAGACGTATACGAGTGTGTAGGTTCTTCTCTGGGTAGAACTTTTACCGGAGATGAGGCAACCTGCGTTGAAGAGATCACAAGACTTCTGATCACAAGACCACAGGGGCATGAGATCCGAAGCGATATTGCATTGATCGGCAATATGGCGAGAACTATTAAGAATAAAGAAGATCATCACAGAATGATGACACAGTACAATGAGATTTTGAAAAAAATAGCGGCGATTCCAGACAGTTTTGGAAGCGTTGATATTATCAATGAAAATCTTGCTGCTTTGAATACTTCCAATTTAAGACAGAAGTTTTCACCGGATGATCATTTGATCATCTGCATCGGACGTACGCATGGAAGCGCCGGAACCGATATCGGTTTTGCGCTGGCAGACAAGTTGAAGATCAATTACTATGATGCAGAAATTTTTGATCAGGTTTTGAAAAAAATGGATGCAGAGAAAGAAGATATTGAAGATCATAGCAATTATGTAGAAGAACTCAAAGGAAAGATCGCCAAAAAAACAGGTATTGGAAAGTTTTTCAAGAATTTCAGAAAATACCATGGACTTCCGGTGCAGGATGCTATTTTCTTTAATCAGAGTGACCTGATCTGCGAGATGGCAAAGAAGGAAGACTTTATTGTTATGGGAAGATGTGCGGATGTAGTACTCACAAATCACAGAATCCCACATATCAGTATTTTCATAACAGCTTCTTTTGAGCAGCGGGTACATCGTATGATGGAACTGCATAATTTAAATTATAAGCAGGCAGCGCACCTTCTGGTAAAATTAGATGCAAGGCATGCAAAATATTATTTTGATTATACCGGTAAGAAGTGGGGAGATGCCGTTAACTATGATTTATGCATCAACAGTGCAAGCTACGGTATTGAAGAGTCAGTAGAATTGATCGAGCGTATGATCAATAAATATCCAAACAGCTAAATAAATGTGATGGCAGAAAATGAACAGGCATGAGGGATAAAAATTCCGCAATATATCAAAACAAAATTGATATATTGCGGAATTTTGACTATAATATTGCAAAGTATAAATGAGTTAGCTGTAAAATGACAGGAGACAATTTTATGAGATATCCAAAATTTTTACCGGAAAACGGAACCATTGGCTTTGTCGCACCGTCTTTTGGGTGTGCAACAGAACCATACTATACAGCGTTTTTGAATGCACAGAAAAAATTTCAGAAAATGGGTTATGGGATTGACTTAGGCCCGAACTGCTATGTGGCAAAAGGAATCGGCATCAGTAATACACCACAGGCTTGTGGAAAAGAGCTGACGGATTACTATTGCAGTGTGGATAACGACATTCTTATTTCCTGCGGTGGAGGGGAAATGATGTGCGAGACGATGAATTTTGTCGATTTTGAGAAAATCAAGTCCGCGGCGCCGAAATGGTATATGGGTTATTCGGACAATACGAATTTTACGTTTTTACTCAGCACAATCTGTGATACGGCAGCAGTGTATGGACCATGCGCAGGAACTTTTGGCATGGAGCCGTGGCATGAGAGCCTTTCAGATACAATGGATGTTCTGACAGGTAAAACAAAGAAATTGCACAGTTATCCTTCATGGGAAAAAGACGATCTGAAAGATGAGGGAAATCCTTATGTTCCTTACAATGTGACAGAGCCATCCAGACATGTGATCTATCCGGAAAAGAAGATAGCGCAGGCAATGCAGTCGGAGATGGTTTGGAAAGAGGGTGAGACAGAACTTTATATCGGAAATGAGAACCCGGATGTGTCATTAAAAATGGAAGGACGCCTTGTGGGCGGCTGCGTGGACTGCCTTGTAAATTTACTGGGAACACAGTTTGATTATGTAAACCAATTCAATGAGAAATACAAGGAAGACGGAATCATCTGGTTCTTAGAATGCTGCGATCTGAATGTGATGGGAATCCGGCGTGCCATGTGGCAGATGAAAAATGCGGGATGGTTTCAGCATGTGAAAGGTTTCCTGATCGGACGTCCGTGCTGTATCGGGGAAGAGATGATGGGACTCGATCACTATCATGCAGTGACCGACATTTTAAAAGATTTCGAAGTGCCGATCATTATGGATATGGATATTGGACACAGACCACCAATGATGCCGCTTGTCTGCGGAAGCATGGCAGAGGTCCGCGTGAAAGGCAATGATGTTACAATCGATATGAAGTATATATAGGGAAGAAAAGACTGGAACACGAAGAGGATGATAGTTCATCATGCTTCGTGCACCAGTCTTTTTCCTATAAAGTCAGATCGATATTGCTGCCAAGTGTTTCGCTTAGCACAACACTGTCAGCTTTTTCTGCCATTTTCTTGGAATAACGGCTTACCTTTGTGATATATTCTGCATCATCAGCAAATAATGTTTTGACTTTGGAAACTTTGGCTGATTTTAGCAGGTTGTCATTGGCACTTAAGCTTCCATCGGAATTAACGGTGATCCCAATCTTGGACAATTCACTCGAATGCTCCTTGGAAAGTGACTTCAGATATCTGGAGTAACGGTTCAAAGAAGCGTCATCTGTTTTATTTCCGGATGACAGCGTGTTATTGTATACTTGTATAAATGCGTTGACGCTTCCGTAAATATTGGCACTGTCTGTAGTGTCATCCTCATAATTAAAATTGCGTAACTTCTTCGCTGCACGGTGAAGCGCTGTGGCATCCGCCTGTGAAAGAGTACCGACTGTCATCTCTTTGCGCTTGGATGAAGTGACTGCGTTACGGTTTGCTGTATAAAAATTTCTAAGATAATAACTGGCACTCAGAGATGTGCCGGTTCCTGCAACTGCTGCCATAATTCCCTCCGTGGAATAATCTCGTTACTGTTCACTCGTACCTGATTCCAGTAACATATGCTCTATCCTTAAATTCGTTATATTCATACTTCTGCTGTAATATTTATCGGCAGTAAGATAAAATTAATTAGTATAATTCCGATAAATCGTTTATAATGTGTAATATCAAAATATAGACAATTGCGAAACTCTTAGAAGACGTGAATTAAATTACGGAAAGTTGACAAGAGCAAAAGAAAACACTGGGGAACCGCCGGTTCTTAGAAGGCAGGAACGACTGCTAGTCGTGACTGGCTTCTTAGTACCGTTGCGAGTGACACGTAGCGGAAGCGTGTTTTCGTTGATATTGTTAACTTTTCGTAATATTCATAACGTAAAATTGAGTTTCGCAATTGTCCAAGTATCAAAACAAAAAAAGGAGAACAATTATGGAAGCAGCAATTATCTGGATCGCATTGATTATTATATTTGCAGTGGTGGAGATCATCACGGTAGGCCTTACCTCCATCTGGTTTGCAGGCGGAGCACTGGTGGCATTGCTTGTAGACGCAGCCGGGCTTGGACCGGTATGGCAGTTTGCAGCATTTGTGGTCGTGTCGGTGATCCTGCTTGTATTTACAAGACCATGGGCATTAAAATATATGAAGCCGCGTCTTGTGAAAACAAATTATGAGGCAGCAGTAGATAAGAACGTATGCCTGACAGAGGCGGTAGATAATATTAAGGGAACCGGAACCGCCGTGTTAAATGGACAGGAATGGACTGCGCGCGCTTACGAAGATGGAAAAACTTTTGAGGCCGGCATGATCGTGAAGGTAAAAGAAATCCGCGGCGTGACGCTTTATGTGACAGAGAGCGATGCAATGCCGAAAAAAGCAGAGGAAGCAGAAGCACCAAAGGAATCAGAACAGTAAACAAAAATCAGACAACATGGTATGACAGAGAGATAGAAAGAAGTGAAAAAAATGAAATTAGGAATGGTATTTGAAGGCGGTGCGAGCCGGACAGCATTTTCCTGTGGTGTGATGGACGCATTTCTGGAAGAGGAACTGATGCCGGATTACTTTATCGGTGTCTCGGCAGGAATCGCATTTGGCGTGTCGTATCTGTCAAAACAGAAGGGACGTAACCTGAAACTTTTAGAAGAATATATGGCAGATAAGCGGTACATGGGATTGAAATATCTGTTTGACCGCAAAAAGAAGAGTTATTATAACATCGGATTCGTTTTTGACGAAGTCCCGAATAAGCTGCTGCCGTTTGACTACGAAACTTTTGCAGGATACAAGGGTGTCGTGGAGGCGTGTGTGACCAATATCCATACCGGAAAAGCTGAGTATCTGAAAGTGCCACAGAGCGTGGAAATGAAAGATACACTGGTGGCAAGCTGTTCCCTTCCAATTTTATTTCAGCCGGTCAAAATCGGAAGGCATTATTATCTGGATGGAGGAATCGCAGATTCTATCCCATTCCGGCATGCTTTGGAGGAGGGCTGCGACAAACTGATCGTCGTGCTGACCAGAGAGCATGGTTATGTGAAAACGACTGAGAAAGCGATCCGGATCACGGACAAACTTTACAAAAAGTATCCAAAAATCGTGGAAGCCATGGATACAAGGGCTGAGCGTTACAATGAGGATGTAAAAAAACTGGATGAGCTTGAGCAGCAGGGAAAAGTTTTTGTGATCGCACCGGAGACAACGCTCGGTGTTGGACGTACAGAGTCTGATCCAAAGAAACTCAGGGAACTTTATGAGGAGGGCCGACGCATCGGTCAGGATAGAATGAAAGACCTGAGAAAATATCTGGAGTGTTAGGATTTATAGAAAATAGACAATTGCGAAACTCATGAAAGTGTAAATTGAATTGTGAGAAATTGACAAAAGGAGTAAACAAAAAGATGAAAATCGTTTTTTTAGATGCAAAATCCATTGGAGATGACATTGACCTTTCGGGTTTTGACCAGCTGGGAGAAGTAGTAAAGTATGGATTCTCCACACCAGAGGAAGCAGGGGAGCGCACGAAGGACGCAGATGTTGTCATTATCAATAAAGTACAGATCAACGAGCAGACGATCGGCAGGGCAGATCACCTGAAACTGGTCTGCGTGACTGCTACCGGTACCAATAATCTGGACAAGGAATATCTGGCAGAGAGACAGATCGAATGGCGCAATGTCGCAGGCTATTCTACAGAGACCGTTGCACAGCATACATTTGCGTTATTGTTTTATCTGTTGGAAAAATTGAACTATTACGATCAATATGTAAAATCAGAAAAATATATCGGAGATACAATTTTCACACATTTCTCGAACGTATTCCATGACTTAAACGGCATGACATGGGGAATTGTCGGACTTGGAAATATCGGCAGACGTGTTGCAGATATCGCAAAAATGTTTGGATGTCATGTCATTTACTATTCAACTTCCGGTAAAAACAATCAGGAGGGTTACGAGAGAGTTGATTTTGACACATTGCTGACAACCTCGGACATTGTATCTGTGCATGCACCACTGGATGCCAACACACAGAATCTGATGAATGCCAAAGCCTTTGCAAAAATGAAAAAATCTGCTATTTTCTTAAACCTCGGACGCGGACCGATCGTGGTGGAGCAGGATCTGGCAGATGCATTGAAAAACAATGAGATCGCAGCGGCAGGACTGGATGTGCTGTGTGTCGAGCCGATGAGTGCAGACAACCCGCTCCGTGAGATCAAGGACAGCAATAAGCTGATCATCACGCCTCATATCGCATGGGCGAGTGTTGAGGCAAGAACAAGACTGATGAATATCATTCTTGGTCAGGTAAAAGAATATTTCAAATAGTGCAGTCTAAACCACTGTGAAAAGAGGCGTTTCCATAGTCTTTCAAAAACTGTTCGGTCAGAAGTGATGCTTTCGGTGAGTGTATCCGTTCTTTCAAGAGGGCGGACAGCTCATTTAAACAATAAAGGTATTTTACTTCGGCTTTCTCATACAGATCAAAGAAAGATTCCACGGATGTGATGGACGGATCCCACGGGTTCGTCCATTTTTTGTGCTGCATGTTAAAAGGATCAGTGCGGAATAACAGCGAGTCGTTGGCGATCAACGGTGAAAATACCGGGTAGCCAAGTGTATGCTTTTCTGCAAAACGGAACAGCACTTTTTTCTGTCCGGTGCCATCGTATAAAATCCGGAAACCAAGCTGCGTTGCGAAAATCGCCATAAAAATCGTATAGCGGCTCACAAACAGACCGTGGTAAGTGTGCTGGTAAGCGTAGTGGAGCATACGCGCAACGATCCATTTCTGACGAGGTGTCAACATGATCGTATTTTCCATATGGAAGTCAGCACGCCGTCTGTGGTACTTCAGCTCGAGCAGAGAGGTGTCGATCTCAGTCTCTAAATAAGCGTGGCGGGAAAAATAACCTCTGTCATCTTTTTTATAATGTGTGCGTCCATAAATAAACGGATGGCAGATGGAATCTAATATATAATGTCCCAAAAATCCTTCCAGATAAGCATTTGCGATCTGCAGATCTTCCGGCTTCTTAAAGATACTGCGGCTCTCTAAAAGTGCGGCATAAAAAGCGCCGGTATTTTCGGTGTGCGCCATGTCGCCCAGATTGTGTCCGTGCAGTACGTAAGCCGGCAGATAATAGAAAAAAATGTCAGGTCCCTGATGCCCTAAGGCATAAACCGCCCTGTTTTTATATAAATTGTTTTTCAAAACCGGATCGTTCAATTTCTCATACATATCACGACCAAAAATATAATGTGTCACATAGCCGGGCATAAAGTCATCTCCTAAGTAAAAGTATTTCATTTTCAGTACATTTTTATTATACCCATAAAATCAGGAGCTGTTAAGCAGAGAAGTCATTATTAAGAAAAATATAATAACTGCGAAAAAAGATGGATAAAATTATGACAATGTTTATAATAAAAGTAATATGCGAAAGAGGAGAAGGAAATGAATTTAAATACAATAGGGGGAATTTTACGATTTTATCGAGAAAAATATAACTTTAAACAGAGCGATGTTTGTAATGGAATATGTTCATTTATGGAGGAAACATGAAAAAACAAAAGACATTTTTAAAAAATAAACAATTATTAGGATTTTATCTGGTGGTGGGAGTTCTTTTTTCTGTTATCAGTGTTGTTGCACCATCTATATCCGGAGAACTGGTAAATGCGGTTATTTACCGTCAGGGAGATGTGAAAGTATATTTGTTTTTACTTGTTTTAACATATATACTTTTACTACTGTTTTCCATTGCGGATCAGTATTTTTTTCAGTATTTCCAGATTAAGGAAAAGAATGCAATGCGAAACGAACTGTTTCAGGCATCCCTAAAGAGAGGAAATCAGGAAAAAGAGCAAATTGCAGCATTTACATCGTTTGTGAATAATGATGTGCCGAATATTGTAGAGAATTATTATGGTGGTACGGTTGATATTATAAAATGTGTCTGTATCATCATTTGTGTTGCATTAGAACTTTTTCAGATTCATTGGCTTTTGGCGGTAATTATTTTTGGAAGCAGCATATTGATTATTATGATTCCGAATATCATGCGTGGATATGCGTCGAAAAATCGAAAAAATTACGGAGAAGCACTCGAAAAATTTAATGCAGTGCAACAATCGCTGTTAAGCGGAGCAGAAACTGTAAAGGTGTGTTTGTACAGAAGCAATGCCAAAAGAATGATAGAAAATAAGAACAATGAGATTGAAAAAGAGGAAAAACGTTTGCGAAACTGTCAGGTAAGTGTTTACGGGCTTGCCGGAGGTATGCAGATATTGAAAAGATTTTTAATTCTTGCGGTAGGCGTGTATCTAATTTATAGAAATATCATAAAGGTAGGGGGACTTTTGGTAGCAGTCCAGTTGGCAGAAGTACTGGCTGCACCGGCAGAAACACTTGCCTATCTGTTAAATGCAAAAAATGAAGCAAGACCACTTGTAGAAAAATATGAACAGCTTGTAGAAACAGAAGAAGACCGGGGAAAAACAGATATCAACGATATAGAAGATATTTGTGTGGAACACTTATCCTACGGGCGAAACGGAGTAAAAATAATCAAAGATGTTTCTTTCACCTTTGAAAAGGGCAGAAAATATATGTTGACTGGATCAAGCGGAAGTGGAAAATCAACGTTTTTGAGATTAATAGGAAAACTGCAGGAAGGTACATATCAGGGAAATATCCGCATCAACGGCATTTTACTGGAAGAGATAAATATGGATTCTTTATATGGAAAGATGGGAATCGTATTTCAGGAGCCGTATTTATTTGGATTTTCACTAAAAGAAAATATTATTATGGGGCGCAATGTAAAAGACAGCGATTACGAAGCAATTTTGAAAAAATTAAATCTGGGCTATTTGTTGGAACGCTTCTCAGATGTGGAACTTGACACAGAAATGGTAGCAAAATTATCGGGAGGTGAAAAGCAGCGGATTGCATTGGCAAGAGCGATGGTTGGAAAGCCGCAAGTGTATCTGTTAGATGAGATTACTTCCTCTTTAGATGAGCAGAATGCCCGAGAGATGGAAGAAATACTGTTAGCCGAAGATGCTATGGTTCTTTATGTGTGTCACAAAATCATACCAGAATTGAAAGGACAGTATGAAATGCTGACATTTTAGGAAAGTAAAGGAAGCCAGAAAAGAATAATCCGTAATCATACGGTTGACTTTGAAAAAAACAATGTTATAATGCATATAGTATTAAAAACTACGTATCATAATATTAAAATTCAATATGGCGGTTTCTGTATATAGATGATAGACAATAAGTGGAAAATGTATATTGACATGCGACAAAGAAAAATTTTTGCATATTTAAAAAAAACATGAAATTTCATATACTTTCCACTAGTAAGAGAGAATATAGTTGTGAAAGCCTAAATATCTATACAAACGAGACAGATAGGTTGATTGGTGTGGAAAACGGAGGATTATGAGATGGCAAATTTAGTAGAGACAGTGGAAAGAAAAGCATTTGGTGTCGCAGTCGATGCAACATTAAAAAATCTGAATAAGGATCGTGAGAAAGCACTTCTGCAGATCGTTGACCTTACGGAGAAATTCATGGGAAACAACTTCAGCAAAGAAGCGTATGATGGTGCAAGAGCGATGATCAAAAATCCGGATCATAAATGGATGAGATATGTGAACCGTCTTCTGGACGAAACAGATCCACATGTTGCTAAAATGACAGCATTAAACCTTGGTTTTCAGGCTGCATTTTTAGGAACAAAGACAATCCGTAAGATGAGGGAAGTACACAACTGTAACATTCCATGGCTGATCTTAATGGATCCTACTTCTGCATGTAATCTGCATTGCACCGGATGCTGGGCAGCAGAGTATGGTAATAAGTTAAACCTGACATTTGATGAGATGGACAGCATTGTCACACAGGGAAAAGAGCTTGGTATTTACTTCTATATGATGACAGGTGGTGAACCACTGGTACGTAAGGCAGATATTATCAGGTTATGTGAGAAACACAATGAATGCGCATTTCACTGCTATACAAACGGAACGCTGGTAGATCAGGCATTCTGTGACGAGATGAAACGTGTCGGAAACCTTTCCTTATCTATTTCTCTGGAAGGATTTGAAGATGCGAACGATTTCCGTAGAGGAGCCGGTGTATACGATAAAGTGCTTCACGCAATGGATCTGCTCCATGAAAATGGATTGATTTTTGGTAACAGCGTATGCTATACTCGTAAAAACATGGACGCAGTTACTTCCGATGAATTCTTCGATCTGCTGATCGAGCATGGCAGCCGTTTTGCATGGTATTTCCATTTGATGCCGGTTGGTATGAAGGCAGCTCCGGAACTGATGCCTACGGCAGAACAGCGTGAATATATTTACCACAGAATCCGTGAGGTTCGTGCAAAAGAAGGCGGAAAAGAAATTTTCGTTATGGACTTCCAGAATGATGGTGAGTTTGTCGGCGGATGTATCGCAGGCGGCAGAAACTACTGCCACATCAATCCAAAGGGAGATGTTGAGCCTTGCGTATTTATCCACTACTCCAGTGCCAATATCCGTGAGAAATCATTGCTTGAATGTCTGAAACAGCCATTATTCATGGCATACAGGGATGGTCAGCCATTCAATGACAATATGTTAAGACCATGTCCAATGCTTGAGAATCCGGAATTGTTACAGAAGATGGTACATGAAACCGGAGCACATTCTACCGATGTGGAAGAGGCTGAGCCGGTAGAACATTTATGCGGAAAATGCGAAGCATATGCATGCGAGTGGAAGAAGACTGCGGATAAACTGTGGGAAGAGCATCCTTATCATCAGAAAGGATACACAAATTTCAAGAAGAAATAAGAGGCGAGACCAATTAGTAAAAAGCAGAAAAATCTTTTGAAATGGCTATTTGTAATTTTAATTATAGGAGCGATCGTATATACCTTCCGGGATACAGCGGGACCAATCTTAGAGCAGTTAAAAGAAACGACACCGTCTGTTCTCGCAGGTATATGCGTGATGTCAGGGATATATTGTCTTGTTGAGGCACTGATCACTACAGTGCTGGCAAAACAGTATAACCCTGATTTTCGTTATCAATGGGGAATAGAAAACATGTTTTTCTGTTCCTTTTATCGTGTTGCGACACTTGGAAGCGGCTCCGGTGTTGCAGCGATCATTTATCTGAATGAACACGGTGTTGATTATTCAAAAGGATTTGGAATGTACATGCTCCAGTATGCATTCCATAAGATCAGCATAGCGATTTATTCGGCGATTTTCTTTTTCCTAAGCTGGAATTATATGTGCGGACATTTTGGAGGTTATACCTGGCTGCTTCTGGCGGGGTATGCTATTACCATGGTGATCACACTGGCACTGATCCTGTTCTGCTGTTCCACAAAGTTCCATCAGCTGATTTTTGCAATGCTTGATTTCTTTAATAAAAAGGGAAAGTATGACGCATTGGAACAACAGTTGAGAGAACAGTGCGCAGATCTGGAAGCCGCTTCTAAATATCTTCTGCACAAGAAGAAAATGGTCGCCGGTGTGATCGGCTTAAACCTGTTAAAGCTCTGCTTCTGGTATGGAATGCCGTACCTTCTTTTTGCAGGAGATAAAAATATTAATCTGGTGGAAACCATGGCGATCACCGCATTGTCCGTTATGCTTGCTGCCGTAATTCCGGCACCGGCGGGGATTGGTTCCACCGAGTTTGTATTTACCGGACTTTTTGCCGGGATTGTTGGGACAGGCATAGCCGGTTCGGCGTCTCTGTTATATCGTTTTGCCACATTTGTTTTTCCATTTCTGATCGGTGTAGCTGTGGTGATCACACGAAAGATCAGGGAACGGCGGGCAATGGAAAATCTCTGATGACGCAGTCTGCATAGATGCAAGGGTTGATACCTCATAATGATTTTTCCATAAAAGTCATTGTGGGGTATTTTTTTGAGAAAAAAGAGGTCTTAAGAAAAGATTAAGCTTCACAAAATTGACAAATTTTTGTGGGATGATAGAATATCGTTGGTAAAGTGTAAAAAACGGGTAAAATCGAGGTGAGATGCACGGGCTGATGCAGCGTGTGCAACAATTACAGGGAGCAGGAAGATGAAGATTCGTCTGAAATTTGAAAAAACAAATCTGATACGTCTTATCGTGGCAATGATTTTTGCGGCGGTATTATATTATAAAGTAACATTTCCGATTTATGTGCTGGCAGGTTTTGGAGCCTGCTATTTCCTGATCAAAAGTCTGGAAATTGAAATTAATAATAAATGGTTAAAACTGGCATTGAACGTGGTACTGCTTGGCGGCAGCAGTGTGCTGACGGCGTACATGGTGCAGTATCTTCTGCTGGATGCGGAACTTCGGGCGAAGATTACGGACACGAAGATGTTTTTGAATGTCCTGTGCTGTTTGGTTGTCTATGTGGTCGTGCAGGTGTTTACAAAAAATGCGGGATTGACCTGTATTATTTCTCATATGGCACTGATGATTTTTGCGGGGATCAACTATTTTGTCTATCTGTTCCGTGGAAATGAATTTATTTTCAGTGATCTTCGTTCTATTTCCACCGGATTAAGTGTGGCTGGAAATTATGAGTTTGTGCTGGATGACAGAGCAGTTTACGTGGCACTGCTGTCGGTACTTTATGTGGCATTCGTGCGGAAAATCCATGTGAAATTTGAAAAAAGGCTGTGGATGGCAGTGGTATGTATTTCCATTGCGGTATTCTGCTGTGCTTATATTGGAACCGAGACAGAAGGCACTGTGACTGAGACGTGGGAGCAGAAGGGAAGCTACCGCAACGGTTATATCTTGAATTATGTGTTGAGTATCCGTGACTGCTTTATTGCGGAGCCGGACGGATATTCCGAGGAAGTGGTGACAGAACTTGAAAACCAGTATAGCGGCGATGGAGAAAGTTATGTAAACCAAAATATAGAGAAGAAACCGACGATCATCGTTGTGATGAGTGAATCGTATGCGGATCTTTCCGTGGTGGGAGATTTTCTGACGAATGAGCAGGTGACACCGTATTATGATTCCCTGCAGGACAATATCATGAAGGGATATGCCCTATCCTCCGTTTTTGGTGCGAAAACGCCAAACTCTGAATGGGAGTTTATGACCGGAAATTCCATGGCATTTCTGCCGAGTGGTTCTGTCGTGTATCAGCAGTATATCAGTGACACACCGACATCCATTGTCTCGAATCTGAAAAATATCGGTTATACCTGTGTGGCAATGCATCCTTACTATGAAACGGGATGGAGCCGCAATGCGGTTTACCCGACTATGGGATTTGACGAGACGCATTTTATAGATGATTTTGACCAGACCAAACTGCTGCGGAAATATATTACGGATCAGGAACTTTACGAGAGCATTGTAGAGCGGTATGAGAGCAAAAAGGCAAATGAAGATCTGTTTATCATGAGTATTTCCATGCAGAACCATGGCGGTTACACGGAAAAATACCCGAATTTTAATGAGCAGATCCGGACACTCGGAGCAAGTTATTCCGATGCAAATCAGTATCTGTCGCTGCTTCATGAGAGCGACAAGGCGCTGGAATATCTCATCAGTTATTTCCAGAGCGTGGATGATCCGGTGGAGATCGTCTTTTTCGGGGATCATCAGCCGAGCCTGAACACGAATTTTTACAAAGGGCTGAACGGGAAAGGTTTGTCGGGGCTGACAGAGGATGAACTGGAAAACCTTTACACTGTTCCGTTCTTCATCTGGACGAACTATGAGACAGAGACAGAGGAAGTTCCGATCACAAGCCTGAATTATCTTTCGACCATGGCATTGGAGCGTGCAGGTATCGCACTCCCGTCGTATAACCAGTTTCTGGCGGATATGCAGGAGACGATTCCGGCAATTAATTCAAGGGGATATTATTCAATCTCCGAGGACTGCTTTAAGCATCTGGAGGATGCCACAGGAGAAGAGGCGGAGTGGATCAATAAATATCAGATTTTGCAGTATAACAATATGTTTGACAAAAAGAAGCAGAGTAGTGTTTTCTTTCCATATTTACAGGAATAAGGAGGTACAGAAGAATGGAAATGGTAACACTTGGAAAGACCGGGATCACGGTCAATAAGAATGGATTCGGAGCGCTCCCGATACAGAGGATCAGCATAGATGATGCAGTTGCGCTTGCGAGAAGGGCATATGAAGCGGGCATGACTTTTTTTGATACAGCAAGATTTTATACGGACAGCGAGGAAAAATTAGGCGAAGCTTTCGACGGAATGAGAGAGAAAGTCTGCATCGCCACAAAAACGGCTGCCCAGAATGCGGAAGACTTCTGGAAAGATTTAGAGGTTTCCCTGCATAATTTAAGAACGGACTACATTGATATTTATCAGTTCCACAATCCATCTTTCTGCCCGAAGCCGGGGGATGGAACCGGATTGTATGAAGCGATGTTAGAGGCAAAAGCACAGGGAAAAATCCGCCATATCGGAATTACAAACCACAGACTGGCAGTGGCAAACGAAGCAATTGATTCTGGTCTGTATGAGACATTACAGTTCCCGTTCTGCTATCTTGCGACAGAAAAGGATCTGGAACTTGTGAAAAAGTGCAAAGAAGCGGATATGGGCTTTATCGCGATGAAGGCACTTTCCGGTGGACTGATCAATAATTCTGCCGCAGCTTATGCGTTTGAGGCGCAGTATGACAATGTGCTCCCTATCTGGGGTGTGCAGAGAAAGTCAGAGTTAGAGGAATTTATTTCCTATATTGACAACCCACCGGTGATGAATGATGAGATCAAAGCACTGATCGGGCATGACAGAAAAGAGTTAAGCGGAGAATTCTGCCGTGGATGTGGTTATTGCATGCCATGTCCGGCAGGAATCGAGATCAATAACTGTGCGAGAATGTCACTCATGCTGCGCCGCGCACCATCGGATGCACAGCTCACACCGGAAATGCAGGCGAAAATGAAGAAGATTGAGAATTGTTTACACTGCAACAAATGTAAGAGCAAATGTCCGTATGGACTTGATACCCCAACTTTGTTACAGAAGAATTATGAGGACTACAAGCGCGTGCTTGCCGGGGAAGTGAGCGTGAGATAAAAATCTCCGTAATGGTAAACTATGGCTTCATTTTCAACATAATAATCGTGTGAAAAGTGAAAGTTTCCCCATCATAGTACATCTGCATATTTCCGTTATAGTTATGGACAATTTTTTCTATGCTTTTAATACCAAAACCATGTGCCTGTGGGTCAGGTTTGGAAGAAATAAGTTCCCCATTTGGAGAGAACGGATTGCAGGCACATGAGTTAATCATTGTAATAATGATAAATGGTGTATGTTCTCTTTGGGTGGCAGAGATTTCAATATAGGAATCTTTGATGCGTTGTGACGCTTCCACCGCATTATCCAGCAGGTTACAGAAAAGAGAAGTAACATCTGAATCCGAGAGGAAAGCAGTGGTATTACTGCGGATATCTGCGTGAAATGCAATATGCAGATCATTACACACTTTTTTATAGCGGCACAAAATATTATTTAATATTTTGTGATCACATATCTTAGAGAATTCCAATAAATCAGAGGACTGCATTAGTTGATTAATGTAAGCTCTGATTTTTTCATTCTGGTTATCTTCATTTAATAGTGCAATGGATTGAAGATGTTTTTTCATATCGTGGATTAAAATACGCTGATTTTCATTTTGTGCAATGAGCATTTTATAATATTCTGCAGAATCATGTTCTTTTTGTAACTGCAATTGCATTTCTGTAAATTCAAGATGTTTTTTCTGGTTATATTGATTCAGACCGAAAATCAACAGATTAACGATCAGAAGGAAAAAAGCACAGGTGTTGATCAGATGGTTTTGGGTGGCTGTCATTGCGGTAGAATCACAGACCGCAAGAAGAATCAATACGATTAACTGGGCAATGAATGGAATTAAAATCGTAAAGAAAACAGATTTGTCATACTGTAAAAATGGTTTCTGTCGTTTCTTTAACCAGAAAAGAAGGAGTGACATTACAGCAAAAAACAGAGTTTTGCTGATGACAGCAAAAAGAAGCTTTAAATGAAAATTGGAAATAGGATCATTCGTAGCGGATAAAAAAGTAGACAGGAAACTATATACCGGAAGTTCACAAGCTCCTGTGATTATTTCAAATAGGAGTGAATGAAAAAGTGCATAATACCAGTTGGTCTTATAGAGAAATATAAGGTAGAGAAAGCAAACTGTAATGTACAATATGCAATTAAGCCAGAAAAGATTACACAAGCTGAATAAAAAGAGGATAAAAAAACCTAAGGATAAACAAATCAAACGGATTTTCACACTGTATTTTGGAACAAACAGGATAGATACATAATTCCAGAATACAATTCCCTCTATCAAAAAACTAAAAAAATAACATATCATTTCATCCATGGATATTACCTCATACTTTCCAGATAAAGCAAATAAGCATCTTTAAAAGTGCGGTATTTACGCCGCGTCAAATAAGCAGTGAGCTGATTCGTTAAGTGAATCAGTGTGTGGTCAAAGTCTGTTATATGTTCAAAATTCACAATAAAACTTCTATGCGTTTGAAAAAAACGACTTTTGGGAAGTGTATCCATCCAGTAGGAGATATTGTGAACCGATTCAAAATTGTTCCGGGTAGTATAAACAATTACTTTGCGGTCTGTAACTTCAACAGCAATAATGTCAGAAGCAGAAACGGTATGGATACCATTTTTGGTTTCAACTGGTATCAGAAAGGTGGATGTATGGTAGAGGTTGACCGCATCCTGCATATTGCGGAAAAAGCGCTGACGTTCCAAAGGTTTGGAAAGATAACGGAATACATGAAAGCGCATAGCTTCATCTAAATATTCTGTGTAAGATGTGACAATAAAAATAATCACAGCAGGGTTGCTTTTCTTTAACTCGTTTCCTACATAAATGCCATTCATGCCGGGCATTTCAATATCTAAAAAAACAATATCTTTATTTCCAGTGTCACTTAATAAATCCTCTCCGCAGGAGTATGAAATAATTTCAGGACATTTTGTGTGATTGTATGTAAAAAAAGATTTTAAATTTTTATGGATTTGTTCAATTGCTAATGCATCATCATCACATATTAAAATTCGCATTTTGGTATTCCTCGTATTTTTTTTACATTATACCGAGAAATATAATATTTGGCAAAAGTAATGCGCAAAACGACAAAAAAGAGTAGATTTTGGTTAGTTATTTGTTTGGGTATGGAATGTAGTGTGGCTTGCAGAGTTTCTGTTTACCAGAAGTTCAACAAAATTTTTAGCCAATTCGATATCTTCCTGTGAACATAGACGTAATTTGTCAAGAATATCCAGAGGAACATTATAGGAATGAAGAGCTCCCAAAAGCAGGTAATCAGGAGTAACATTCAAATATACACAAATGGATATAAACATATCTAGGCTAGGTTTTTGTTTCCCTGTCTCTATGGATGAAATGTGATTGTTGGAAACGTTGAGTGCCTCTGCCATTTCGGATTGTTTAATTTTTAGTTCTTTACGACGTAGTTTGATGCGTCTGCCCATTTCTGTATATTGCGATTCCATGTATACCCTCTTTTTTTATCTGCTATCACTTATCTTATCAGTGCTTGATTGCAAAACAAACAATGTGCAACATGAATATTCTGTAATAGTTGTATTGATATTAAAAATAATAGTTGGAATATTCTGTGTGAAATATTTTTTTAAAGAAAAACGAGAAGATAATACCAAGATAGACAAAAAAACGTCTGTTCAGCCAGAACCTCTCGCTTTTATTCGCAGAAATATTTAAGATAAAGATGTGAAATTCAATGACAAAAATCAAGGAGAGAGGAGAAACAAAGGATGAAAGCAAAAACGGAAAAAAAATTAGCAAAAGGTATTGCTAAAGTATTAGAAACAACGTTAAAGGTTGAGGCAAATTCAACATCTTGTTTCGTTATGTATCAGCCTAAAGTACCAAAAGAATTATCCAAATACAGGAGAATGAAATAATGCAAAAATATACAGAAGCAGTAGTAGCGTGGTTAGTAAAATGCCAGGTTATTGAAGAACAGGAAAAAGAATTATATTGCTATGCGATGGAGAGCTATATATTATTCTGGTCACCTGTGATTTTCGTATTATTGTTAGGAATCATTATGGGAAAGGTTAAAGAAAGTATTTTTGTAATAATTCCATTTATGATAATTCGAAAATATAGTGGGGGATATCATGCAAAGCATTTAAGTGTATGTCTGATATGTTCTTTGCTGTTACTGCTTTTGTGCATTCTGATTGCTTGCAGCATACCTGCCAATACAATATTAATGTTTATTACATTAATTGCATGTTTGAACTTGATAATATTCAGTCCAATTGATCATGAAAATAGAATCCTTGATTCGAAGGAAAAAATAGCATATAAAAAAGTCATAGGTATATTTACAAGTGTGGCATATATGGCAGTGTGGATATTAAGGAGTATTGGTTTCGAACGTGAAACAGTATGTATTTGCGTGGGAATATTATTGACTGCAGGACTTCAAACGCCATGTATTCTAAAGAGAATTATTAAAGAATGACCAAATAATAGCAAAAAATGTCGTTTGGCGCAGAACGTATTGAAATCATGACAATATAAGAGATAATGAAGTTGTCATTGATTTCACAAATACTAAAATGAAAAGGAGAATAATAGTATGAACAAAATTGTTGAAAAAGGTGTAATGATGATGCTTACAATGGGAATGATAGTATTGGCAGGAACAAATTGTTATGCGGCGGAGATAGAAAAGTCAGAAGTAACGGCAAAAGATATTACTATAAGTCGCGAAGCAGAATATCCAATTGTTGATAGAGTAGGGATTAATGATGGAAAAATGAGAGCTTCGTATGGGGAGGGAATATTACATTGTCGGGATCCATTATTTTCAAAGCCAAGTGGGTATGCAGAAACAAAAACATACAGTGGAGTAGCATATTGTTTGACAGCACAAGTGCAACTAATAGATGCAGATAGCATTACTTATTTATCAGATAATGCGACAGTAAATAATGCAAGTACGGTTTCTTCAGCAACGTTGTTATCACCTACTAAAATGTGTTCATTTCATGGAAATCATTCAATAAAAAATACGACAAACTCTAGTGTGCAATATGCGAATACTAGTAGATCATTTGGATTTTAATGAGAAAGGGGCTGCGCTTATTAGAGCAGTCCAATTTTGGAGATAGGTAAAATGAAAAAAAAGATACTATGTATATTCACAATAATTCTGACCATTTTAGCAGGATGTACTAAAGAGGAAAAATCCAATATAGAAGTGTCTGATGATGAAGTTGGCATAGAGATAATGGAGGGCATGAATTATTTAGTGGCGGGCAATGATTATGGATTTTATTTTGATGTATATTCAAAATCAGGAGATAAAAAAAATAATGATTCAAAAATTTCTGTAAATAATGGCAACGATAATTTGTACTTTATGATTGAAAATGCCGGGGAGGACAGGCAGATTGCAGTACAAATTTTTATTGATTATATCCAGGTGCCGATGCTAATTGAGGGAGAAACGTATCAGACATTTTTTGTGGATGCTGATAAAAGTTTTTCAAAAGAATTTTGTTTTCAAATAGCGGAGACTCTGGATGAGAGTGTTGATCATAAAATTATGGCTGCAATGACAGTATATTCTGATAAGCATGTGAAAGATTCAGAACTTGAATATACTACGAATGGATATTCTATAGCACTTGATGCAGTTTTAGATATAGCAGGAAATACAGACCAATTCATTATGAATAAACTTTACAATTACGAGAATCCCAGGGAATCATATAAAGATATGTGGTATGGAGTGCTGATAAATACTGAATTACAGGATTTCAAAAGGAGAGTACCAGACAAAGAAATAATTGCACAAAAAAATGAAAGAAAGGACTTCGTGTATCATGTTGGCGGATATGATGATTGTACAGAAGCACTGGTTATTTTATGCATGGGTATGGAACAAGTTGATGTTAATCAACAAAAATATATGCTTTTCAAGCTGGAAAAGGGAAAGATACAAGATGGATTAGTAACAATTACAATGCCGGATGAGCAAGGGGGCTACGATTTGACAGGATGGATTATTAAGAATCCATTTTCAGAAGAAAAAACAGAAATCAATTCAGTGAGTGATACGTGGAGATTTACAATCAATGTGACATAATTAACTACACTAAAAAATTATCCAGACCTTTGGTCTGGATAATTTTCGTTAGAGAGTTTTCTCAAACAAAAAAATAATACATAATCAAATGAATTCATTGAAGAAGCATAATATTTTTCGTATAATCAAAGATACATTAGGGATATATTTTTTCTAAGCATCAGAATGGGAGGCATATTATAAATGCTAAATATTTATTTTGGGGATATGGAAGAAGCAATTTATAATCCGGCTGTTTATTTTAAAAATATTTATCAGGATAGTTGGATTACAAACGAGCGTTCAAAAGCGATGATAAAAGATGTAGATAAATCCACGGTAATTGCACCAAGAATTATTGAAAGTCCAGTGCTCGGGGCAATTACTCCGAGAGAACTATCAGGTGGTGTGAAAACACTTATATTGATCGATCAGGTGCCGGATAAAGTGTTTAATGCATCAACATGTGGCGATAATTGTGCGCATTGGCTTTTGAAAATGGGAATGGAAAAAAATATTACAATTAATTTAAGACATCTGATGGATTTTGGTGAGAAGGAGTTTACAATCTATATTCTAAATACAGATCAGATAGTTCATAGTATGGAAGAGCTTGTTATGATCCCAGGGATGTTTGTACGATAGGAGGACAGGTAATGAAAAAGACAACTGTAGTTTTTGATTTAGACGGAACATTATTAGATACTTTACAAGATCTTGCAAATGCAGTCAATTATGCACTGGAAAAGCAGGGAATGCCAAAGCGTACATTAGAGGAAGTGCGTCAATTTGTAGGAAATGGCGTGCGCCTGCTAATGATCCGGGCGGTGCCGGATGGGGAGAGAAATCCATTATTTGAGGAAACCTTTGCGCTTTTTAAAGAATATTACGGCAAACATTGCAATGATAATACAAAGCCGTATGCAGGCGTTGTAGAACTGATCGAGACGTTAAAGGAAAAAGGCTATGCAGTAGCAATCGTATCGAATAAGATTGATTTTGCAGTCAAAGAATTAAACGACCTTTATTTTAAAGGAATCGTTCCTGTAGCAATCGGTGAAAAAGAGGGCATCCGCAGAAAACCGGCTCCGGATACAGTATATGAGGCATTGAAGGAACTTGGAAAAACGAAGGAAGAAGCGGTTTACGTTGGTGATTCTGATGTGGATTTAGAGACTGCAAAAAATTCCGGCATGCCATGTATTTCCGTATTATGGGGCTTTCGTGACAAAGAATTTTTGGCAGAGCATGGGGCAGAGCGTTATGCAAAGACCGCAGAGGATGTGCTGCGGTTTGTAGAAGAAATGTAGAGGTTTGGCAGATTGTGCAGTGACTCGGTAGAAGTGTGCATCGATTCGGCAAACTGCATATTTGCGAGGAAAGTTTGCGCATCATAATGGGGAGTAAAGCAGAATGGGAAATTTTCTTCCAAAATATCCAAAAAATTATTTCAAAAATCAAAAAGGGTTAAGAAGCTTCTGGAAAATGATCTCCATTGGAATCAGCATCATTTTTGGAATATTAGCATGTATTGATAAATTTGAAAAACAGTGGGAATTAAACGTGTTTTACTTTGGGATTGCTTTACTGCTGTTTTACATTTTTATTCATCCGGTCTGGATGGATGCAAAAAAGAAAAAAGGCTATAAGTTTGAGGAAGACAGGATTTATGTTTTTAATATTCTGGGAAAACAAACCAGAATGATCGCATATCAGACGATGGAAAAAGCGGTTCAAAAACGGCAGGTCCGTTGTAAAAACAACGGTCTTGTAATCGGAAAAGGAAGAAATAAAATCTGTTTTTTATACGAGCCGGGAAGTCTGGAAGCAGCAAAGCGGGTAAGACAGTGTTACGACATGCTTCAGAAACACATTGAGCCAGCATTGCCGTGTTTCAGGCAGACAGGACAGGATTTGTTAGACCGCAGAGCTTTTTATCGGAGATGCAGGAAACGTCAGACGATATTGCTGTTGATCGGCAGCTTTTTTGCAGGCGTATTCTGCCATAACAGTTCTGATCCGGATGCAACGGTGATGCTGATCGCAGCGGTTGTCGTGGGATTTTGTGAAACGCTGACACTGCTCAGTCTATATGGAACAATTCTTCTGGAAGCAGAAAATGAGAAAAAAATTACAAGAGAATTCAAAGAGACAGATTATATCAGGGCGAAAGATGCGCGTTTTGGCAAAGTATACACAGCCGTTGTGGTCGTCTGTCTGCTTTTGTTTAATGCATGGGTTATTTTCTTTTCATAAAAACAGTACATAGAAAATAATGTGTAAAGGTCTGGAAGAAAAAATATCTGACAGGCTGCGGGGATGAGTGAATATGCTGCGGGAAAAAATATATGAATTGAAAAATTGGAAATTGGCGGTTCACACAACGTGGAATCCGGGCGCGGAAAATGTGATGCGGATTCACCTTGTTCCACCACGCTTTCTGTCGGGAAAAATAGTGCCTTCTGTTGTGATATTGAATGGGCAGGAAATCGTACCGGTCAGTGAGGCATGGGCGATTCTTCTCACAGAGTTTATCCGGCGGATCAATCAATATGAAAATCATGCGATAGAGGAGAAGGAGGTGCAGCAGGTTCTTAAGGAAACCTTTGGAGCGGTCAGAAAGATATATCCGAAAACAGACCCAGAAGTTTTTCACAGAGACTTGTCGGTCATGCTGGATACATTTGAGGATGTGATCGCTGGAAAAATTCCACAGATGGAGATCGCAGGAATAAGTCTTGGGGAATATGCACCGTATATGCGGGCACCACACCGGATGGATCTTATGGTTTCTGCCATGACACGCGAAGGAAAATGGCATTGCAATCAAAAATGCATACACTGCTATGCGGCAGGACAACCGCTGTCAGAAGAACAGGAGCTTGACACTGAAAGCTGGAAAAAGATCATCCGTGCATGCAGGAAAGCAGGAATTACCCAATTGACCTTTACGGGTGGAGAACCTACACTTAGAGATGATTTATGTAAATTAATTTTAGAGGCAAGATGGTTTGTAACAAGGTTAAACACAAATGGGATACGGCTGACAAAGGAGCTTTGCGCAGAACTTGTACAGGCGGAACTTGACAGTGTGCAGGTGACATTTTATTCGGCAGATCCGGATATTCATAATGAACTTGTTGGCGGTGCACATTATGAGGAAACTGTTGCTGGAATTAGAAATGCGGTGACAGCAGGAATCAATCTGAGTATTAACACACCGCTTTGCAGTTTGAACAAAGATTATCTGGAAACACTGAAATTTTTACATAATCTGGGTGTGCGATATGTGACCTGTTCGGGACTGATCATCACGGGAAATGCAAGAACGGATGAATCGGTACGGACACAGCTTTCAGGGGAACAGCTTTATCAGGTGTTAAAAGAAGCAGCCGGATATTGTTATGCAAACAATATGGAAATCAACTTTACATCGCCGGGCTGGATCGCGCAGGAAAAGCTGCAGGAGCTTGGACTGGATGTACCGTCCTGTGGTGCATGTTTAAGTAACATGGCAGTCACACCAGACGGAAAAGTAGTTCCGTGCCAGAGCTGGTTATCGGGAGAAAACTTTGGAAAAATGGGAGTGACACGCTGGGAAAAGATCTGGAATCATCCAGACTGTAAAGCGCGCCGCATGGAAACCGCACAGATGAAACAGGAGTGCCCATTAAGGGGAAAGGCGGAGATGACAAGATGAAACAGACGGTGAAAAAATTATTGTTTATGCTTGGTATCATGTGTTTGACCATATTCGGAAAAGAGACATCGACAACCGTTTTGGCGGACAATTTGGATGAGATTGAAAATTACACGATTTACGCAGAACCAGACTGGGAAGACGGCTCTGTTTATCTGAAATATGATATTACGTGGAAAGTGTTGGATAGCGACACAGACGGTCCTCTGGAATGGGTTAAAATCGGTATCCCAAATTCGAATGTAGAGGAGATTGAGGGTTACAGCAGTAATATTGAAAATATTCGGTATTACAAAAATGGCGGTTCCTATGTAAGGATTGATTTTGACCGGAAATATTACGAGGGTGAGACGGTAGAATTTTCATTTGGAATCCACCAGCATCATCTATACCAGACTATAGATGGCATGAGAGTGTATCGATTTACGCCGGGCTGGTTTGATGAGATTGTTGTAGATGAACTGAATATCTATTGGAAATCTGACAATATAAAATATGTTTTAAATGGATATTGGGAACAGGATGGTTACTATCAGTTTCGCACGTCTTTGGCGGAGGGGGAGAAATACACTGTAAAAATAGAATATGATGCAGATGTATTTCAGACGGAAGACGACAAGAAGATTTCGCATCCGGTTGGAACAGGTACAAAAATTGTAATGGCGGTTATGCTTCTTGTAGTGCCGGGCATTTTGCTTTTACTTATCATCCGGGCGTACAAAAAAGGCAAACCGGTGGATTCTTACAGAGCGGAGAGCGGATTTGGCAATGCGTTTACTGATATCAGAACGAGCAGCCATTACACAGGCGGCAGAGGTAGTGGTGGCTGTGCCTGCGCATGTGCGTGTGCCTGTGCCGGAGGCGGGAGAGCCGGATGCTCGAAAAAAGATTTTTACGGAACAAAGCTTACGACAATGGCAATCCGCGAGGCGTTGAAAGACACCGCACATGAGGAAATATAACTGTATGGAAACGTATAATTATATAGAATGAAATATTCATAATTTACTCAAACTTCGCACTTGAATAAGTGCTTATGCACCTTGAAAATTCAATAATAACTGGCATAAAAATAGCATGAAACAAGCTGGTTTTGGTATAATTGAGTTGTCCAAAAAACAATCATACTTCCGGAGGCTCATGCTATGAATAAAAGTATAACACAAGCAACTCAAAATGATAAGCAGATTTCAAAATCTATCAAAAGATTTTTTACGAGATTTCATGTTTCTTCAGCTTTGAAAGCGTCCAATGCCTACAAAAAGAAGGGCGTTCCAGTAATGGAAATTTTCCAGTATCTGTTTCTGCTGATTTTTTCTAACAGAAGCATGTACATGAACCTGATCACAGGACGAAACACGCCTGATTTTGCAAAGGATACGGTATATCGTTTTATGAAAATGATTCAGATCAACTGGATCCGTTTCACAACAATACTTTCAGCCAGAATCATCAGGGATGCCATATTTCCGTTAGATTCTGAAGAACGTGCAAATGTTTTTATCATTGATGATTCCATGTTTGAACGTAATCGTTCAAAGAAGGCTGAGCTTCTTGCCAAAGTCTATGACCATGCGAAGCATAAATACCTCTTTGGATTTCGAATGCTTACCTTAGGCTGGTCAGATGGAAGCTCTTTCCTGCCGGTCAACAGCATTCTTCTTTCCACAGAAAACAGGAAAACTGCATCAATGAAGCAACAGAAGTGGATAAAAGAACTGTTGGTTACAAACGCCGGAAGCTTTCCTTGGAAAAAGGAACACAAGCCATGCTTACGCTTTTGGATGCAGCCAAGAAAGCTGCAATGACCGCACATACTGCAGTTGTTTTTACACGATATATGATACTTTCACTAGAAAGCAGGGAATCCAATGATAACCGGTCTCTGGGCGAGCTTTTTCTATACTTTTCGGACGAAATGTCGGATATCACATGAATACAGGCTTTTCAAATGCTGCTTCAAATGTTCAGAACAATGCTTTCAGATAACACTGAACTTTCAGATGAAAAAATCGCTGAATTGGCAGATGCATTTATGAATACACTTCCGGTCATGTTGAAAACACAACTACAAGCCTCATAAAGTCTGGACATTGACAACTGAATAACTGCCAGGTATTGAGTTTTCAAGGTGCATAGCTAAAATTTATGTGCGAAGTTTGAGTAAAGGAACAATAGTGTTAGTTCATGGCGCTTATCATGGCCCATGGTGCTGGGAGGATAATTTTAAGCCGTTCTTTGTAAAACGAGGATATAGTGTTATAGTGGTCAATTTTAGTAATCCAAATCCAAAAGTGAAAATAAATGACTATATGGAACATCTCAATGAAGTGGTGGGAGAAATTAGTGGAAAAGTTTATATTATTTCACATTCGTTAGGAACTGCAATAGTGGAAAAATATATTACTAAGTTTTCGCCTAAATTAGAAGCCGTTGTCTTTTTGACTCCTAGTCCAGTAATAAAAAGACTTCAAAAAGCCTTCCTTGTTAATTTTCATAATATAATGAGGAGTAAAAGTTGTTTCTACTTTTCTAATCGCCTAGATGAAAGTGTGGAAAGCGTTTATCTGGATAAGTTTACTGATGAGTCAAGGCAAATTGAACTTTTAATGATTCGCAAGAAAGTACCTGTAGGTTATGAGTGGAATTATAAGACATTAGTTATGGGGGCATTAAATGATAATTGTATGCCCATATCAGTGCTTCTGGATACTGCTAAAATTTTCAAGGCAAAATTGATTATTTATCAGGAGCATTGCCATAATATGATGTTAGATCCTGCGTGGGAAATCGTGGCGGAGGATATTCTGGGGTTTATTTTAGTATAGTTTTCTTTCGGGCAAATATTAAAATGATTAATCGACTTATTCGGATGTAAAAAGAAATAATTCTTTATAAATGATTTTTATAAAGTAAGAAATTTTGAGATATCACAATTTAATAAAGTGCTTTACTGAAAATAAGGAAAAATTGGGTGAAGTAAAAAGATTATTTTCATTTTCAAAATTGATTTTTCGGTAGAATTTAGTCATGATAGTTAAAAAGCATGAACAAGAAAAAATTAGTTGCATTTTTTATATTCTTGAACCTCACCGAAAATCATTGATTCTGTAGTGTAAGAGTAATTTCTACTGCTGTTTTTGAGAATAACCAGAAATATCAAGTGAAATTTGAGGGCAAAACTAAAATCAACTTACCTCCGCAGCAATGAAAATTGATTTTTTACTTTAGCTAAGTAAAAAAATTAAAATTAAAATGTCAATCCCCCTTGACAAAGGAGATTTTCCTACTATACTTAAAACAGTGTTTTGAATACGATGTTTTGAAAACGCCGTTTTAATAAGAAAGGTGGATGAGCGATGGCAAGTAGGATTGAAGGATTTGACGAGAAAATTCTTTCCTGCGCGAAAGAAGAATTTTTAGAAAAAGGCTATACGGATGCTTCGATACGGACGATTGCTCAAAATGCCGGTGTCAGCACCAGTACAATATATACGCGGTATTCAGATAAAGAGGGATTGTTCCGCTTTCTTGTGGAACCGGTAGCTAAAGGTCTGAAAGAGTTATTGCGGCAATCATTAAGTGATTTTTCTTCTTTGACGGGGCACGAGCAGAACGAAAAATTTATGGAATACTCAGATCGTGGTTTTGAAGCTGTGATTGCATATATCTATGAATATTTTTCTGAATTTAAGCTGCTGATTACCGGAGCACCGGGAAATTACTATCAGGAATTTTTAGAAGGATTAGTAGAACTGGATACGAACTGCACAAAGAAATTCTTGATTCAAGTAGGAAGTAAAGCTCTGGCGGAAGGGCGAGTTACAGATGGATTCCTGCACGTTGTTTCCAGTGCTTTTTATTCTGGTATATTTGAAGTGGTGATTCATGATATGCCGATGGAAGAAGCAAAGAATTATATCAATGAGTTACGCGCTTTTTATGGGAATGGCTGGAAAGAATATTACCGGAAATAGAAAGAAGGTGCGAAGGAAATGCAGAAAACAGAAGAATTTTGTGTGGACGAAAGCGGATGGATACACTGCCCTTTTTGTAAATGCAGAACGCGGACAAAGATACGGGCAGACACTTCATTGAAGAACTTTCCAATATTTTGTCCCAAATGCAAACAGGAATGTTTGATAGATGTTGACAACATGAAAATACGATTATCAGTAGTGCCAGACGCTAAGACGCAGAGCCGATAATTTGTTTGTGTAAAATTACATGACAGATTATCGGCTTATTCTTTTGAACAAGAGTTAGTGAAATCTAACATGAGGAATAATTATGAAAAAATTTAAAAGAGGTAAATATTTATTTGGAAGTCTATTAGTTTTTGCATTTGTGACGACACTTCTATTAAATTTAAAACAAGAAAATGAAATAGGAGATATCAATAATTATACGCCGATTGCTTTACTAGAAGATGCGATTGTTTATAATTATATTAATGATGACGATGCCTTGGTAATTGGCTATTATGATATTGCTTCAAAAAAACAATCTGATGTCATATGTGAAAATGGGTTTTATATTTCAAGTGGACTACCCGCAGTTATTGATAATTCTGTTATTTTACCTGTAACATTAAATACAAATGAACATAAACTTATGAAGATAAATGCTGATTCTAACACGTCTGAAATGATATTTAATGAATTTAATTCTTATCCAATAGATTCGGTTGCTACAATGAATACAGGCATTTATATGTTAAGTTCTAAGAAAGATAATTCAACTGCAACGAGTTATATCAGAAAATATAACGAAAATACTAATGAGATGGATATTTGCATTGAAAAAGAGTTTACAGATAATACAGGTGAGCAGATAAAAGCATTTGCCTGCAACAACGAAAAGATTTATGTGATGGTAAATCAAATTGAAACAGAAAATGATACATATATAGAAATCTATGATGATAAAAACTATGATTTAATTGGTAAGTTGTATTTTGATTCTGAATTAAAAAATTTTGTTTCTAATAATGGCATTGTACAATTTTATTGTTTTGATAATTATGTATATATAAGAAATTTTTCAGATTATGGCGCAATAGGAAAAATAGAAAGTAATCAGGTAAAAACACTTCTTGATTTGCCTAATTTGCGTATAGCCTATAACGGTAAAAATACACAAGATAATTATTATGGATTTTTTTTAAGAAGTGGCAAAGACTTTTATCTTTTGGATGTTTATACTGATACTTTATATCAAACCAATTTAGAACTATCACAAGATGAAAGCATTCGTAACGCTATTTCTGATGGCAATGATATATGCATTAGTATTATGAATGAGAGAGACACAGAGACGTTTACAACAAAAAATACTATTATAGTAGATTTTGATAAATTGAAAAAAAGCATATCAGTGCTAACTTCCTAAGATTTTCCTCATTTTCAGCAATCTTCAAATCAATCGTCTTCATATTCTTGATTCGTGCCATTTTCATCCTCCTCCGTCTTCTGGGCAAAAGCATTTAAATCCAGCCTATATCCATTCGTCGGCATTCCGGATCAAGTCAATGATTTCAGTGAGTGATACGTGGAGATTTACAATAAATGTGGAATAACTAAATGTTAAGGAAAGTATGTCAGAATATATGTAATTAAAAAAGTCAATAAAATACATATCCCATTGAAGAAGCAATTTATAATCCGGCTGTTTATTTTAAAAATACTTATCAGGATAGTTGGATTACAAACGAGCGTTCAAAAGCGATGATAAAAGATGTAGATAAATCCACGGTAATTGCACCAAGAATTATTGAAAGTCCAGTGCTCGGGGCAATTACTCCGAGAGAACTATCAGGTGGTGTGAAAACACTTATATTGATCGATCAGGTGCCGGATAAAGTGTTTAATGCATCAACATGTGGCGATAATTGTGCGCATTGGCTTTTGAAAATGGGAATGGAAAAAAATATTACAATTAATTTAAGACATCTGATGGATTTTGGTGAGAAGGAGTTTACAATCTATATTCTAAATACAGATCAGATAGTTCATAGTATGGAAGAGCTTGTTATGATCCCAGGGATGTTTGTACGATAGGAGGACAGGTAATGAAAAAGACAACTGTAGTTTTTGATTTAGACGGAACATTATTAGATACTTTACAAGATCTTGCAAATGCAGTCAATTATGCACTGGAAAAGCAGGGAATGCCAAAGCGTACATTAGAGGAAGTGCGTCAATTTGTAGGAAATGGCGTGCGCCTGCTAATGATCCGGGCGGTGCCGGATGGGGAGAGAAATCCATTATTTGAGGAAACCTTTGCGCTTTTTAAAGAATATTACGGCAAACATTGCAATGATAATACAAAGCCGTATGCAGGCGTTGTAGAACTGATCGAGACGTTAAAGGAAAAAGGCTATGCAGTAGCAATCGTATCGAATAAGATTGATTTTGCAGTCAAAGAATTAAACGACCTTTATTTTAAAGGAATCGTTCCTGTAGCAATCGGTGAAAAAGAGGGCATCCGCAGAAAACCGGCTCCGGATACGGTTTTTGAGGCATTGAAAGAATTAGGAAAAACGAAAGAAGAAGCGGTTTACGTTGGTGATTCTGACGTTGATATTGAGACAGCGAAAAATGCCGGTATGCCTTGTGTCTCGGTTCTCTGGGGATTCCGTGACAAAGAGTTTTTAGCAGAGCACGGAGCAGAATACTACGCTGAGACGGCAGAGGATGTACTAAGATATATAAAAGAGATGAAATAGCATCAGGGCAATTCTGTACGCAAACGTTAGAGTAAAAATCACCCGGCAATTGCAAAATATATCCCCCCGGGGAGCTTGCAGGACCGGACATTCCTAAAGTAAAATAGTCGGCATGGAGATGGATAACACCCTGACAGGTGGCAGATCTTACAAAAAGAAAACGGAGATTAGGAATGAAAAAGAGAATTTTGGTCATGCTGATGGCAGCAGCAATGATGCTTTCCATGGCAGCCTGTGGAAACGGCGCAGAAGAAAAGAAAACAGAAAATTCCGCTGGAACCGAAGCACAGGCAGCGGACGGAGCTTCGACACTTGTATATGGAAGTAATGATTACACGCGTATCAATCCGGCAATGGATGAGCATGGTGAGATCAATATTCTGATTTTCAGCGGACTGACATCACATGATGGTGAGAATCAGGTTGCTCCGGGGCTTGCAAAGAGCTGGGACTACGATGAAGATACTTTAACTTATACATTCCATTTAGAGGAGAATGTGAAGTGGCATGATGGGGAACCATTTACAGCAGATGATGTAAAATTCACGATCGAAGCAATCATGGATCCTGATAACGGTTCCGAAAATGCACCAAACTACGAAGACGTAACAGCCATTGACGTGATCGACGATTATACGATCGCATTCACACTTTCAGCGCCGAACGTAGCTTTTCTTGACTATATGACAATGGCAATTCTGCCAAAGCATTTACTGGAAGGCGAAGATATGCAGGAGTCGGATTTCTTCCGCCATCCGATTGGTACCGGTCCATACAAATTAGACAGCTGGGATGCGGGACAGGCGATCACATTGGTAAAGAACGAGGATTATTTCAAGGGTGCGCCAAATATCGACAAGATCATTTTTAAGATCGTACCGGATGATAATGCAAAAGCGATCCAGATGCAGTCCGGAGAACTGGATCTTGCATTACTGACACCGAAGGATGCGAAGACCTTTGCAGATCAGGATGGTTATACATGCTATGATATGAAGACATCGGATTACCGCGGAATCCTTTACAATTTTAATAATGATTACTGGACAGCCAATAAAGACATTATCCCTGCCATCAATTATGCAATTGACAGACAGGCGATCATTGATGCGGTTCTCCTCGGACAGGGAATGACTGCATACGGACCATTGCAGCGTAATATTTATAACAATGAGAATGTAGAACATTATGATTACGATCCGGAAAAATCAAAAGAAATCATGGAGTCTGTCGGATGTACGATGGGTGAAGACGGATTCTACTACAGAGACGGCGAAAAGATCGGTTTCGTTATAAGTGTCGGAGCAGGTGACCAGGTAAGACTCGATATCGCCCAGGCAGCAGCACAGCAGTTAAAAGAAGTTGGTATTGACTGTACGGTAGAAGTTCCGACAGAGGTTGACTGGGGCGGACAGATGGCGTATCTGATCGGCTGGGGAAGTCCTTTTGATGCAGATGATCATACTTACAAAGTATTTGGTACAGACAAGGGTGCTAACTACAGTTCTTATTCCAATGCACTGGTAGATCAGTATCTGATTGAGGCGAGAGAGTCCGCAGATCCTGAGGTGCGTGCAGAGGCATATGACAAGTTTCAGGAAGAGCTGGCAAAAGATCCGGCATTTACCTTTATCTGCTATATTGATGCAAATTATGTGGCAAATTCTTCTATTCAGGGAATCTCAACAGACACAGTTATGGGACATCACGGTGTCGGAATTTTCTGGAATGTTGCAGACTGGACGATCGGGAACTAGGAAATAACTGCCGGAGGCAGCAGAAGGAATTCACTATGGAAGAACAGAGCAGAACATATATATTGGAAGCTTCGGATTTATCGGTCAGTTTTGAAACGGACGCCGGTGAAGTACAGGCAGTCAGAGATGTAAGCCTCTCCCTGAAAGAGGGAGAGGTTCTTGCGATTGTGGGAGAGTCCGGCTGTGGGAAAAGCGTTTTGTGTAAAAGTCTGATGAAAATGCTTCCGGGGAATGCCAGAATAAAATCAGGAAAAATTCTGGCAAATGGAATAGATATTACCGGGTACAAAGAGCGTGACATGGCGAAATTGCGTGGAACGCTTTTTTCCATGGTATTTCAGGATCCGATGACAGCATTAAATCCGACGATGACAATTGGCAGACAGATAGAAGAAGCAATTAAAATACACAATCCTCATATAAAGCGTGATGCATTAGAAAAGCGTGTCATAGAGCTGATGGGATTAGTCGGTATCGATCAGGCAGACGAGCGGAGGAATTTATACCCGTATCATTTTTCGGGCGGCATGAGACAGCGCAGTGTGTTAGCGATCGCACTGGCAGGAAACCCGTCTGTCCTGATCGCAGATGAGCCGACCACAGCGTTAGATGTGACGATACAGGCACAGATTTTGGATCTGTTCCGCGATATCCAGAAGAAAATGCATACCTCAACTATTTTTGTGACGCATGATCTGGGCGTTGTCGCAAGAGTTGCGGACCGGGTGGCTGTCATGTATGCAGGGAAAATCGTGGAACTTGGAACAACAGAGGACATTTTTTATGATGCAAGGCATCCATATACATGGGGGCTTATGCAGGCACTTCCGGCGTATGCAAAAGGGAAAGAGATGCTGCATGCGATCCCGGGAATGCCTCCGGTATTGATCGATCCTCCTAAGGGGGATGCGTTTGCATGCAGAAATGAATATGCACTTGCAATTGATTATGAAAAAGAACCGCCAATGTTTAGAATATCGGACACACACTATGCGGCAACCTGGCTGCTGGATGCGAGAGCACCGGAAATAAAACCGCCTTCGCCTGTATGCAGTTCCTTTTTGGCAGAAGGAGATCAGAGAGAAGGATGTGAAGGAACAGCGGAGCGTAAAAAGACTTCTGTGGTGGAAGAATGTCAGAATGATGCAGAAAACAGGGAGACTTTAGTGGCTGTAAATCATCTCACGAAAAGTTTTTCCATTGGAAAAAGAAATGTGCATAAAGCTATAGATGATGTGAGTTTCCGGATTTATAAGGGAGAAGTTTTTGGATTGGTAGGTGAATCCGGTTCCGGAAAATCAACTGTGGCAAATTGCGTGATGAATTTATGTAAACCAGATAGCGGAGAGATTTTATATAAGGAAATTGATACCTGCTGCAGTAAGGAGTTCCGGAAAAATAAAAAAATGCTTCAGTGTGAGCGGCAGATTATTTTTCAGGACTCCACTTCCAGTTTGAATCCTCGTATGAAAGTGAAGGATATTCTGTCAGAGCCCTTCCGGATACAGCACATCACACCGAAAAGAGGAACACTTTCAGCGGAGGCAGCATTTCAGCTGAAGTATGTTGGATTGGATAATTCCTATCTGGAAAAATATCCTTCGGAGCTCTCAGGCGGACAAAGGCAGCGTGTTGCAATTGCGCGCGCAGTAGCGATGGAACCGGAACTGCTGGTCGCAGATGAACCGATCGCATCCTTAGACGTATCCATTCAGGCACAGATCGTGAATCTGTTCCGGCATTTGCAGAAGGAGCACGGGTTTTCGTTTCTGTTTATTGCACACGATCTTTCCATGGTACGTTTTTTGTGTGACCGGGTAGGTGTGATGCATGACGGCAAATTAGTGGAAGTAGGAAATGTGGAGGATATTTTCAGACATCCGAAACACCCATACACGAAGGCATTGATCGAGTCGATCCCAATTCCGGATCCACACAGGGAGCGGCAAAGAGCAAGAGAGAAAGAACATGAGTAAAAAAGAGATTGGTATCTATATAATAAAAAAAATATTGCTGTTTCTGGCAAGTATTTTTTTGTTGTCAGTGATCGTATTTTATATTTCCAGACTGGCGCCGGGAGATCCGCTTGTCTCTTACTATGGGGAAAGAGTGGAAAAAATGAGCCCCGAGGAACATGACTGGGCGATGGAGAAGCTGGGACTGAACGAGTCTGTTTCTGTTCAGTATGTAAAATGGCTTTCGAATGCATTTCATGGAGAATTCGGCATCTCCTATAAATACAAAATGGATGTGCTGGAAGTGATTTCCGGAAGAGTCGGAAATACAATGCTGCTGGGCGGGATTGGCTTTGTGCTTATTTTTACACTGGCGTTGTTATTGGGAATTTTGTGTGCATGGCACGAAGAAAAATGGCTGGATAAAATCATATGCCAGGTCGGAACGGTCACAAGCTGTATACCGGAGTTCTGGTTTTCGCTGGTACTGATCCTTTTCTTTGCAGTTGAGCTTCATATATTGCCAAGCTCCGGTGCCTATACGATCGGAAAAGAGAAGGATATTGCGGACAGGATACAGCATCTCATATTGCCGGTCACAGTTGTAGTGATGGGACACCTATGGTACTACGCTTATATGATCCGCAATACGATTTTAGAGGAAGTGCGGGCAGATTATGTGCTGCTGGCGAAATCAAAAGGGCTGACAAAAAATAAGATCCTTTTCCGCCATTGCCTCCGTAACATTATTCCAAGCTATCTGAGCATTATGGCAATCTCGGTGCCTCATATTTTAGGAGGAACCTATATTGTTGAGACAGTATTCTCTTATCCGGGGCTTGGAACATTGGCTTATGAGAGTGCCAGATATAAAGATTATAATTTACTGATGGTTTTATGTATTCTTACAGGTATTGTCGTGGTTGTCTGCAACATGATCGCCCAGACGATAAATGAGAGGATTGATCCGAGAATACGTCAGTGACAGAAAGGAACCGATGATGGATACAGATTTTCAGATTGTGGGAATTAGAAATACAGAGGATCGGACGGTTGGCAGGCATACAAAATGGTATCAGGGAAAACCTTTGATATCAGCACTGCTGCTTGCGGTCATCCTGTCAGGCTGCCTGTGCTGTCATCTAATCATGACAAAAGATCCCGGCTATATGGATCTGGCACATTACAATGAGGCACCGGGAGGAGAGTTTCTCTTTGGGACAGATACGATGGGGAGAGATATTTTTTCCATGATCTGGTATGGGGGACGGATATCACTATTGATCGGAGTACTTGCAACGCTTATCTCTACGGTACTTGCAATTGTCTTTGGTGCAGTCAGCGGATGTGCACCGGAATGGGTGGATTCACTGCTCATGCGCTTTACAGAGATTTTCTTAAGTATCCCGAATCTGCTGCTGGTTATTTTATTGCAGGCAGTCTTAGGAAAAGCCAGCATTTTCAGTATTTCATTTATTATCGGGATCACGAGCTGGTCAGGTATTGCCAAAGTGGTGCGCACAGAAGTAAAACAGATCCGAAATAGCGGGTATGTCATCGCAGCAAGATGTATGGGGGGAAGCTTCCGGCATGTCTTGTGGAAACACCTGACTCCAAATTTTGCTTCATCGATCATGTTTATGGTTGTCATGAATATCAGAAGTGCGATCATTGCAGAGTCAACCTTAAGCTTCATGGGAATCGGTCTGCCGCTAGAGCAGATTTCGTGGGGAAGCATGCTTTCAAATGCGGACAAAGCACTGATGACAAAATCATGGTGGATCATTCTCATACCGGGCCTTTTTCTGACAGTCACGCTCATGTGCATGACAAATCTTGGAAATTATTTGAGAAAGGCTGTCAACCGGAAGGAAAGTTATCTGTAACTGTGTCAGTGCATACATGACTTTACAGTTGACAAGACAGTTGTAAAGTGATACTTTAAACAAGAATCTTAAAACCATGGTAATGAGAAATTTTGTCGTGATAAGGCAGAAAAATCTGAGAAAAGAGTGGATGATGGAATGGAAGTAATGCCTCACTTAAAACTGCGCGATGACCTCGGCATTCAGTATGCGATCCTTCCTGGAGACCCGGCAAGGGTGGAGCGGATCGCAGAACAGCTAGAGGACGTGGAGGAGTTAGAATTTAACAGGGAATATAAAAGCATTGCAGGAACTTACAAAGGAATGCGCGTGCTTGCAGTTTCTACGGGGATCGGCGGCCCTTCGACCGGAATTGCAGTGGAAGAGCTGGCGCGTATCGGCGTGACGCATGCGATCCGTATCGGAAGCTGCGGTGCATTACAAAAAGAGATCGGATTAGGGGATCTGATCTTAGTGCAGGGTGCGGTGAGAGATGAAGGAACTTCTAGAACGTACATAGATTCCATTTATCCGGCAATCCCGGATTTTGAACTGATGAATGCCTGTGTAGAGGCAGCAGAGGAGGAGCAGATTCCGGCGCATGTCGGAATGGCACGGAGTCATGACAGTTTTTACACGGACAGAGAGGACGAGATCGACGCACTGTGGGCCGGCAGAGGAGTGCTTGGCTGTGATATGGAGACAGCGGCGCTGTTTGTGATCGGAAAACTCCGGGGTGTGAAGACAGCCTCTGTCTTAAATACGGTGGTGGAATACGAGGATAACCTTGAAGATAACATTAACAACTATACGGATGGAGTGAATGCAACCGTACAGGGAGAAAAAAATGAGATTCATGTAGCATTGGAGGCACTGTACAGGTGCTCCGGAAAATCAGGAGGACAACGTTATGAAGAACATTTTTAAAACAAAATTAAACACAGCAAGTCTGGTATTGATCCCGGCATGTATCGGTATCAATTACCTCGGAAAATTATTTGCTTCCGTATTAAAACTGCCGTTATGGTTAGATTCCATCGGAACCTGTATCGGTGGCGCACTCGGCGGACCGATCATTGGTGCGATCTGTGGAGCAGCCAACAACCTGATCTATGGTTTTACAACCGGTGATTCCATTACATTAGTGTATGCCCTCACAAGTCTTGGCATCGGTCTTGTCGTTGGTATTATGGCACGTCTCGGCAAAATGGAAAAAGTAAACGGTGCGTTACTGACTTCTTTAGCCGGCGGTCTTGCAGCAGTATTGATCTCCACTCCGTTAAACGTTATTTTCTGGGGCGGTACAACAGGAAATGTCTGGGGCGATGCAGTATTCGCAGCAACACAGGCAGCAAATCTCCCGGTTGTATTAGGTTCTTTCTTAGATGAAGTCGTTGTGGATGTTCCGGATAAGATCATTACGGTATTGATCGTGTTCGCAATTTTAAAAGGACTTCCGAAAAAACTTACTGCTCTTTATGATGTGAACGATAGTGTGGAGAGCTTAGACTAAGAAGTGAAAACATATTCTGATGGAGTGATTTAGATGAAAAGTATCAGTCTTTATGTGGATAAAGATACCTATTTGACCAGAATGCATCCGTTTACGAAACTGTGTTATATCCTGACAGCGGTCGCTGCATCGCTGATCGCAGGGAAGTTATGGGCATTCGCTATATTCATTGGAATCAGTCTTGTAATGCTTATCAGTGGAAAAATCATGAAAAAGGTTTTTCCACTGATTGCTTTTTCATTTACAATTCTGATCACCATATTTTTGATCCATGGTTTATTTAATCATGAAAATGCAAACTTAATGTTTCAGTTAGGGCCGTTAAAGTTCTATCGGGAAGGAATGATGTATGCGCTTCGCATCAGCTGTAACGTCTTGAATATGCTGCTGGCATTTGCGGTGTTTGTACTCACAACTAAGCCGGCAGAGCTGGTAGAGGATCTGGAGCAGGCAGGATTTTCACCGAAGATCGGATATGTCATCAGTTCTGTTTTTCAGATCGTACCGCAGATGAGCGGCACGATGAACACGATCATGGATGCACAGCGGAGCCGTGGGCTTGAGACGGAGGGAAATCTGATCACCAGGGCAAAATCTTTTCTTCCGTTAATTTCGCCGGTTGTCATGAGCTCGCTCATCAACACAAGAGAGCGTGCGATCGCACTGGAAATCCGGGGCTTTGAGGCTGGGCAGAAAAAGACCTATCTCAGGGAAGGGAAAATGAAAACTTCCGACCGCATGTTATGTCTGGTGATGGCTGTGGTGATTGCAGGGGCTATCGTGGTGAGGATTGTGTTTTAATTTGTTATGTCGCAGAAGAATGTATGGAAAAAGGAAGAATTATGGCATATATAAAGGTTGAAAATTTAAAATACCGCTATCCAAATACAACAAAGCTTGCGTTAGATGGGCTGGATTTTGAAATAGAAAAAGGTTCTTTTGTCGGGATCATCGGGGAGAACGGAGCCGGAAAAAGTACGCTCTGTCAGGCGTTCAACGGTCTTGTTCCGGGATTTTTCAAAGGGGCTTATGGAGGAAAAGTTCTGATCGAGGACATTGAAGTGGCAAAAACGACTGTTTCAAAGCTGTGTCAGAAAGTAGGTCTGGTATTCCAGAATCCGTTCAACCAGCTCTCCGGTGCAAAAGAAACTGTTTTTGAGGAAATTGCATTTGGTCTGCAGAACTTCGGCGTGCCAAAAGAAGAGATGATAAGCCGTGTGGATGAAGTGATGGAACTGCTGGATATTGCAGCTTACAGGGACAGAAATCCGTTTGATCTGTCCGGTGGTCAGATGCAGAGGGTTGCGCTGGCAGGTATCCTTGCGATGAAACCGGAAGTGATCGTGTTAGACGAGCCTACCTCACAGCTTGATCCGGCGGGAAGCGAGGAAGTTTTTGCAGCGGTCGATAAGCTCGCAAAATCAGGGATCACCATCATTATGGTGGAGCAGAAGCTGGAAAAACTGGCAGAATACTGTGATAAGATTTTGCTGCTGCATCAGGGAAAGCAGATTGCATTCGATACGCCGGAACAGATTTTTTCCAGAGCGGATCTGCAGAGCTATGGGGTGAATCCACCTGCCTATACAAGAATCTGTCAGGCTTTTGGCGTGAAGAAAGAGAATGGATGTTATCCGGCTTCGCTTAAGGATGCGTTGGCGTTAAAAGATTTGTTTCCGGGGGAGGAAGCGTTCTGCCCGGAAAAAATATTATTAGACAATAATAAAGATATGAAAAATAAGAACGGGCAGATGGAACATTCTGTAACTACAGATGAAAGCATGAAACAGACTATAAGTTGTAAGAAAAATGTTTTCGACATCGAACATCTGGAATTTCAATATCTCGAAAATGTTCCGGTTCTGCAGGACATAAACCTTACAATTGACCACAGACCAACTGCGATCATCGGTCAGAACGGCGCAGGAAAAACGACTCTTGTAAAGCTGTTAAAAGGTCTGTTAAAGCCGGTGGGCGGCAGCATCTACTACGGTGGATGCGACATGGCAGAAAAGACCGTTGCAATGTTGGCAGGGGAGATCGGTTACGTATTCCAGAATCCGGACGACCAGATTTTCAAATATCATGTGATCGATGAAGTCATGTTCGGACCGCAGAATATCGGAATGACAAAAGAGCAGGCAAAGGAAAAAGCTGTTGCAGCATTAAAGCTGGTCGGGTTGGAACAGCTTGCAGACGAAAATCCTTATGATCTGGAATTGTCAGAGCGGAAACTGGTTGCGATCGCTTCCGTTCTTGCGATGGATACAAAAGTGCTCATTCTGGATGAACCGACGATCGCACAGGACTGGAAGGGCAGAAAGATCATTCAGAAAATGATCCGGGATCTGAGCAGTCAGGGAAAAACGGTTATTGCGATTTTACACGATATGGATTTTGTGGCAGAGAGTTTCGAGCGTGTGATCGTTATGGCGCACGGAAAAGTGCTCGCAGATGGCACAAAAGAGGAAGTGTTTGCACAGAAGGATGTTTTGGAGCAGGCAAGGATCGACCAGCCGTATCTGACAAAACTGTGCCAGCAGCTTGGGTACAAGAAGCTGTATTTTTCACTGAAAGACTAGTACATCGAATAATAAGTTTCTGATACATTGACGCCGGATGATTGTTTCATATGCAAGGTGTCAGTTATTTATTATTCGGTGTACTAGGAAGAAGTGCAATTATAAGAAAGAGGATATTTTATAATTAAAAAAGAAAATTGGAGGTTTACATAATGAGAAATTTATTAGTAGTGGTAGATATGCAGAATGATTTTATCGATGGCTCACTCGGAACAAAAGAGGCAGTGTCTATCGTGGATAACGTAATCGCAGAGATTGCAAAGTATGACACCAAAGACATTTTTGCAACAAGGGATACACACCCGGAAAATTATTTAGAGACTCAGGAAGGAAAAAATCTTCCGGTTGTGCACTGCGTGAAGGGAACAGACGGATGGCAGATCAATGAGAAAGTGAAAACTGCATTAAAAGACGCAGTAGTGATCGACAAGCCAACGTTCGGTTCAAAAATTCTTGCGGAAGAGATTACAAAAATCGCAGAGAAAGAAGATATCACCGTTACATTGGTCGGACTTTGCACCGACATCTGTGTTGTCTCCAATGCAATTTTAATTAAGGCATATCTGCCGGAGATCCCGGTCAAAGTCATTGCTTCCTGCTGCGCAGGTGTCACACCGGAAAGCCATGAAGCAGCATTGGCTACAATGAGAATGTGTCAGGTGCAGGTGGAGTAAATTCTTGGAGAGCCAAGGCAATAATCGCAATGTTATAGAAAATATATGCAATGTACACTGAAAAAGTTCAATGCTAAAATCCACTTAAAATCATGATTTGAAAATGTTAAACAATGTTTTTAGGAGGAATTACAATGAACGAAGCAACGAAATATAACCGTGCGAAAACATGGCAGATCGCATTGTTTGCATTAAATATGATGTCAACAAATATGTATCTGTTTTTAATGATGTATGTATCTTACTATGCAAATGGAATTTTAGGAATGTCTGTAGTATTTGTATCTACACTGGCAACTTCTATGCGAATTTTTGATGGATTTACAGATCCGATCATTGGATGGCTGATCGATCATTCCAATGGACGTTTTGGAAAATTCCGCCCATTCCTTGTTGTCGGCAATGCGCTTCTTGCATTAAGCATGATCTTATTATATAAGACCACGCATTTAGTTCCGGAAACACTCCGGATCCCATATTTTATTGTTGTGTATGCACTTTACATTATTGGTTATACCGTTCAGGGAACAGTCACAACTTCTGCACAGACTTTACTTACAAACGATCCAAAACAGAGACCGATTTACGGTTTCTTTACAGGCTTTTTTATGCTGTTCTTACAGACCGGAATTACAATGCTTGTTTCCAATTACCTTGTTCCGAAATATGGCGGAATGACACTTGAATTCTTCAGTGAGATCATTGTCTGGGTAATTGCAATTGCTTTTGTATTAATGATCTGCTCACTGATTGCCATTGCGCCAAAAGATAAACCGGAATACTACAACAGCATGGTAAAAAATAAAGAAGAAAAAGTCAGCTTCAAAACTTATTGGGAAGTATTAAAACACAACAGAGCACTTCAGATGTTAGTTATTTCCGAGTCTACAGATAAACTCGCAACAAGTATTGCAGGAAATTCCATCGTAGGTGTTATGCTTTATGGAATTATTATTGGTGACTATGCAGTAATGGGAAGATTGTCTGCTATCACAATGATTCCAAACATTATTTTACTTGTAATAGGTATTATGGGAGCAAGACATTCCGGACAGAAAAAGACGTATGTAGCGACTGTATATGGATGTATTGCTGTTCAGCTCGCAATTACACTGCTTCTGATTTTTGGTGATCCAACCAAGATTGATCTGAAGTCCTTTGGATTTATGAATATTGCATTTGTAGTTCTTATTATTGCATTGAATGGAATTCGTAATATCGGAAGTAATATGATGATTCCAATGATGGCAGACTGCACCGATTATGAAGTGTATAGAAGTGGACATTATGTGCCGGGACTAATTGCAACCGTATACTCCTTTATTGATAAACTTATTTCATCATTTGCAACTACAGTTGTTGGAGCATTTGTAGCTGTCATAGGATATAAAAATTCAGTGCCACAGGTGGGAGATGCAAGCACACCTGAAATTCTGATGGTCACAATTTTATTATTCTGTGGCATGCCGATTTTGGGATGGATTGCTTCTATTATTGCAATGAAGTTCTATCCATTGACTGGTGAAAAAATGAAGGAGATTGAGGACAGCATTGCTGAAACACAGCAGAAAAATGCTGTAAAGGCATAATTGTGAGAGACGAAAATAAAAATATAATCCCATTGTGGGGACCATATTCGAAAAAGTATATGGGTATTTCAAGAATTATGAAGGAGAGTGCTGTTCCAGGAGCAAGATTTGATTTTGTGATCCATCCGACCTATGCGAACAGCAATGTACCGGCTCCAAACGTTACAATCCCATCTGAGTATCATCCGTGGGATTGTGATAGTAATGGAAAATATTATAGATATCGCTATGAGCTTCTTTGGAAAGATCAGTTATATGCAGACGTAGATTTCTTTGAGATTGAGGAGGAAACCTGGGGAATCCGGGTTTCCTTCCATAATAATACGGATAAAAACCAGAATTGCCTTATCAATTATTTTGCCGCAGAGGAATATCCGAAAAGCAGAGTATACACGAAAAAAGTACCGGAAAAAAGTGATGCGTGGAATGCTGTCGATTATGAAAATTTGGAGTTTGGAAAAGCAGTTCCATGGGAACACCTGAATCTGGATGCCATGAAAAAGGGAGAGATTCCGGTCGATGGATTTACGGATGACAATGGATTGGGAATGTCCTACTATGCACTCTTTATGCGTTATCTTGGCTTGAAAGCGTTTGGTGGCAATCAGGGCGACAAAGTTTCTTATCAGGTAAAATTAAAGGAATCGTATCAGGACGCAGTGTTAGCGATAAGATATCGTACATTGCAGGATGAGGGAGATGTAATTTTTCAAAGCAATGTTGGAACAATCCATTTTGCGGCAACAAAAGAGAGTGGAATCTGCTATGTTCCAATCGGAAAGATTTCAGATAAAGAGTTCATCTTTAAAATGGAAGCTTTCAGCGAACAGAGTAATGGAATAATGCTTGATTTTTTATGTGTTTGTGAAAAATCAGACAAAAAGGAAGTCGGAATAACAGAAGAGGCTCGTAATGTAATCCCAAAAGTTGAGTACGAGAATGATCATATAAAATATCAGTACAACTATAAGGAAAATCCAATATATCTTAGCATTTTAAGCAAGCGTGTCAGAAGCAGAAAATTGTATTCGGGCTGTATTGAGGATGCATTAGTATCACGCCTTGCAAATTCAGATGCTACTTATGATAATCTGACGAGAAGTTTTTCGGGTGCATTTCAGGATAAACATTCGGATGAAGGCTTTTATCATATTAATGTTGCAGAAGCGTTATTTGCTCCCGGAAAAAGTGTCAGAACGGAATATGCACACATCAGTACAAAAGAACGTAATTATTCAAAAGCTGAATTAGAAATTTTCTGGAAACAATGCAGAAGCATTGTAAAAAAAGAAAATTGTGCCAATGAAGAGGGAAATCCATTTGAATTTACAGGACGGATGATGAAATCTGCATTATATAGTAATATTGTGTATCCAATCAGGCGGCATGGTGAATACATTGCGCATTATACACCGGGAAAAAGATGGGACAGTCTGTATACGTGGGATTCCGGATTTATTGGACTTGGAATGTTAGATTATTCCTCAAAACTTGCAGAATATGTAATGGACACTTACTTATCCGAACCAGATAATACAGATTTCGCATTTGTGGCACATGGTTCACTTGTCCCAACACAGTTTTATTTGTATTACGAGATATTAAATCGGGCGGATGCAAAAGAACGGGAAAATTTGAAGAAATACTATCCGATGTTTTTACGTTACTATCGTTATATGGCTGGCAGGACGGAAGGATCCACAATGTCAAGACTTGGAAATGGTCTTCTGACGGTATATGACTATTTTTACAATGCAAGTGGAATGGACGATTATCCGCCGCAGGTGGAGTTACATCGAAAGAATATGGAACAGGTAGTATCACCGGTCTGCAGTAATGTACATTTTATCCGTATTGCAAAATTTATGAAACAGATTTCAATGGCATTTGGATATGAGGAGAATCTGCCGGAATTTGAGCAGGATATGGAACGTGTAAAGAACGCATTGCTGGCATATGCATGGGATGAAGAGAGCGGATATTTTGGCTATACTGTGCAGGGGCAGGATGGAGTCCATATTTTGCGGACTGAGGCAGGAGAAAATTATAACAAGGGAGTAGATGGTGTTACGCCGTTGATTGCGGGAATTTGCTCAAAAGAGCAGGAAAAACAGTTGTTAAAGCACCTGAAATCTCCAGAGGAACTGTGGTCCCCAGTTGGAATTTCTACGGTTGATATGTCTGCCAGCTATTATTACGACAACGGCTATTGGAACGGAAGTGTCTGGTGCCCGTATCAGTATTTCTTATGGAAAGCAATGCTTGATATAGGAGAGGGACAATTTGCATTTGATATTGCACACAGAGGACTGAATTCCTGGAAGCAGGAGATTGAATTCAGTTATAATACATTTGAAATGATACAGATTGAAACGGAACGTGGTGGTTGGTTTCACCAGTTTAGCGGACTTTCTACTCCAATTTCTATATGGTATAATGCGTACTACAAGAGAGGAACTTTAACAACCGGATATGATACCTGGATTGAAAAGAAAGAAATTTCTGAGGATGTGGATCATGCAGAAATTATATACAGTACCACAGGAACACATACAGGCGTGCTTCTGATTGTCATGAATTCGCTATATCACTATGATGTTGAAATAGATGGTAAAAAGGCAGAATTTATAGAACGCGAAAAAGGTGTCATTGAGATTACGTTAAACAGAAAAGAAGGCGTTATAATAATATACAGAGATGAAAAATAATGAACTATATGATGAATACTTAGGGTATCAATCCATGACCAGTTCCAGCATGGAAGTGCATCGTTTTTGTACCACAGCGATACAAAATGCAGGAGTGGAACTGCATGATTTTTTTGAAATCTACTGTGTATTAGACGGAAACATAACATTTACAGTCGATGGTAAAAAAATTGAATTAGAGAAAGAAGATATTGTGCTGCTTCCTCCTATGACAGAACATCAGGAAATGATTTCAGAGAGGGAAGCAGACAGAGTGATCCTTTGGCTGAATCCATGGTATCTGAACCGCATTTCAAGCAGGAAAACTAATCTGAACCAGTGTTTTGTTTCGGCAGAGAAGAAAGGATATCTGCTCCGGGAAGATCCGGCAATGCGGAAAAAAATCATAAATATGCTTTTGGAATTACGCTATGAAATGCATGAGAAAGAATTTGGTCATGACATTATGTGTGATTCGCTGGTAGAACATCTGCTTATCTTACTGGAGAGACATTTAAATCTGAATACAATGGCAGGAAATGCGAATATCCAGCGGGTGATCCGGTATATCAATTTACATTATACAGAGAATCTGACACTGGATTTTTTGTGTAACCGTTTTTATATCAGCAAGTTTTATTTGTCCAGAAGTTTTGAAAATGCAACAGGAAAGAGCATATATCAGTATGTTTTGGAAAAACGGATGATCATGGCAAGACAATTATTGATCAGTGGGGAAAAACCAACGGATATTTTTTCATTATGTGGTTTTGGACAGTACAGTAACTTTTACCGTGCTTTTAAAAAATATTATCATATGTCGCCAATGACATTTTTAAAGAAAATGAATTATGAAGAAAAGAATGAATGAGTCTGAGAAAGAGGAATAAATGAGAGAAATTTTTAACTTAAACGAAAAATGGGCATTTAGCAAGGAAGCAATGAAGCCTCCGGTTGCTATGCCACAAAATTGGTATTGGGTGAATCTGCCTCATACCTGGAATGCGATTGACGGACAGGATGGTGGAAACGATTACTACCGTGGAACTTGTTTTTATGCGAAAGAAGTCCAGAAAGAGGAACTTCCGGAGGGAGAACAGTATTATCTGGAATTTCTGGGAGTGAATGCATCTGCTGATGTTTATGTGAATGGAAATCACCTTGCTCATCACGATGGTGGATACTCAACCTGGCGGGTGAATATGACGGACGCACTTACAGATGGTAAGAATCTGATCGTGGTTGCCGTTGACAATAGTGCAAATGACAGGGTATATCCACAGAAAGCGGATTTTACTTTTTATGGTGGAATGTACAGGGATGTAAATATCATTGCTGTACATAAGTCTCATTTTGATCTGGACTATTATGGTGGAAATGGATTGAAAGTGACACCAGAGGTAGCAGACAAAAATGCAAAAATTGCCGTGGAAGTATTTTTAAGCGGCGAAAAAGCAGGTCAGCAGCTGATATATCAGATTACAGATGCTGAAGGTGTTCTTGCAGCAGAAACCAAAACAGGGATTTCGGATAAACAGGTCAATCTGGAAATAACAGATGTACATCTTTGGAATGGACGCAAAGATCCATATTTGTATACAGCGACTGTATGCTTAATGGAAGACGGCGTATGCATAGACAGTGTCAGTACACGATTTGGATGCCGTACCTTCACAATTGATCCTGATAAGGGATTTTTCTTAAATGGGAATAGCTATCCACTGCGTGGTGTGTCCAGACATCAGGACCGGGCAGGAAATGGAAATGCGCTTCTTCCGGAACATCACAGAGAAGATATTGATTTAATCTGTGAAATGGGTGCTACAACGATCCGTCTGGCACATTATCAGCATGCACAATATTTCTATGATCTGTGTGATGAAAAGGGGCTTGTATTATGGGCAGAAATTCCGTATATTTCCCAGCACATGAAAAACGGACGTGAAAATACGATCAGTCAGATGAAGGAGCTGATTGTTCAGAATTACAACCATCCAAGTATTGTCGTATGGGGATTATCCAATGAAATTACGATGTCAGGTGAAGCAGACGAAGACCTTATGGAAAACCATCACATATTAAATGACCTTGCACATGAGATGGATCCTACAAGGCTGACAACTATGGCGGTAGTTTCGATGTGTGACATGCATAATCCGTATATTCAGATCCCGGATGTAGTTTCTTATAATCATTATTTTGGATGGTATGGTGGAGACACTTCTATGAATGGTCCGTGGATGGATGAATTCCACAAAGAGTTTCCAAAGATCCCGATCGGCATGAGTGAATATGGATGTGAAGCACTGAATTGGCATACCTCAGATCCGAAGCAGGGAGATTATACAGAGGAATATCAGGCACATTATCATGAGGAATTGATCAAACAATTGTATACAAGACCATATATCTGGGCAACGCACGTATGGAATATGTTTGATTTCGCAGCAGATGCCAGAAACGAAGGCGGTGAAAATGGCATGAACCATAAAGGGCTGGTGACATTTGACCGCAAATATAAGAAAGATGCCTTTTATGCATATAAAGCATGGCTGTCGGACGAACCATTCGTTCATATTTGTGGAAAACGTTACGTTGACCGTGTGGAGAATGTGACAAAAGTCACCGTATATTCGAACCAGAAGACAGTGGAACTTTTTGCAAATGGGGAGAGTCTTGGCAAAAAAGAAGCTTCTGATCATTTCTTTTACTTTGAAGTACCGAATCATGGTGAGACAAAGCTTCTAGCAGTGGCAGGCGAATGCCGGGATGAAAGCTTTATCAAAAAAGTTGAGAAGTTTAATGAAGCGTACCGTCTGAAAGAAAAAGGTGCTGTTTTAAATTGGTTTGATATCACGGCACCGGATGGTTTCTTCTCGTTAAATGATACGGTGGGCGATATTATGTCGAATGAGGATGGAAATAAAGTCATGCAGGAATTGTTTCAGAGCTTTGGACAGGCAAAGGCACAAGGCGGTGGAATGAACAGTGGCATGATGAAGATGCTGAGTGGATTCACAGTACTCCGAATGATCAATATGATGGGACTTACCAGTCAGATGACAAGCCAGCCCGGAGAAGCAGAGAAAACAAACGAAGTGAGTAAAGAACAATTGCTTGCAATAAATGACAGACTGAATCAGATCAGGAAATAAAATTGTTATTATAATGATAATGGATGGAAAATAAATAAGCACAAATTTTGTCAGAAATGAATCAATCCTGACGGACTGTATTATGAGCATATCAGAAACAGTCCGCCGGGGATTTTTTCTGTTATAGGAAACTGGATAAAGTGACAGCAAAATGCGCAGAATGAATTTGCACAATATCATAAAAATGAATAAAATGTGCAAGATAATCTTGCACATAACAAATTAAAATGATAATACATGCAGTGTGGAGGTGCACAATAAAAAAACTCTACAAAAACAACTCAATCACAAAAACAACCGCACAGCATGCTACAGACACCTGAAACAGACTTGCACCAAACCATGCTGCAAGGATACCGACAACGAGTGCAACGGCACCGGCTACAGGGCTCTGTGTTGCTTCGACAATCGCAGGAAATGTCATGACAGCCAGTGTCACATATGGAACGTAATATAAAAAGGACTGGATAAACTGGTTTTTGATCGGTTTGCGGATCAGCGTCAAAGGTAAAACACGGATGGCATAAGATACAAGAGCCATCACGGCGATATAAATAAAATTATTATGTGTCATAGAAAACCTCACTTACGGAAGCATATTCATTATGCTTCCGTTTTCCTTGGAAACAAAATTGCAGCAGCAGAAGAAATCACAACTGTTAAAATAATCGTTCTTGTGCCGCTTGACATGGAAGAAACAACCGGGAGATAAGAACCGGCAAAGCTAAGCGCAAAGCTGATGGCGACAAGCGCAGCGACCACTTTATCTTTTCTTGCAGGAGGTATAATGATCGCAAGGAACATTCCGTAAAGTGCGACACTCAGGGCGCTCACCACCCGAAGCGGCAATACATTGCCAGCCATGATTCCGAGTGCGGTACCGACCGACCAGGCGGGCGCAGCCAGCACGATTGCTCCATATGTATAGAAAGGATTCAGATAGCCGGGGCGCGCAATGGTAATCCCAAACAGCTCATCCGTCACATCATAGGCGATGATCAGCCGGTGAAAAAAAGGTGTTCCGGGTGCAAAACGCTGGGTGAGCGCACAGCTCATTAGCAGATAGCGCGCATTGGAGATCAGTGTGATGATCGCAACTTCCAGATAGGTTGCATTTGCAGCGATCAGCGTAAATGCGGCGTACTCACCGGCAGAAGCATTGTTCAGTAAACTTGCAAGAAATCCCTGAAAGGCGGTTAAACCGGCATTTCTTGCGGCAATTCCAAGCGAAAACGATACCGCAAGATAGCCTAAAGCAATCGGAATACCGTCACGCATTCCCTCACAGAAAATTTTTCGGTTAAAAGCGTATACAGGACGCTCATTGGTCATTTTTTTTGTTTCACTCATCTGTAAAACCTCGAATTTTTTATGGTAAAAAGTAATAAATTTTGATAGCTGATTTTGGTTAAAATCACGGCTAACGTGTATTATAGCAATTATAAACAAATTAGTAAATGATAAAAAGTAAGCAAAAATTGGCGCAGAAGATTAAATAATATCAATCAAAATGATAAAAATGAGATTTGCATTGACTATAGTGAAATGATAAGATGGGATAAATAACAGCATGCAAGGTTGAAAATACGGATGCATACAAGGAATGTTGAAAATGAGAAAATAAAGACGCATGAGGAGAGGGAATAATGGAATTATGGGATATTTATGATGCAGATAAAAAGCCGACAGGACGCACAATGAAGCGCAACGACTGGTGTTTAAAGGATGGCGAATATCATCTGACAGTGCTTGGTGTTGTGGCAAGACCGGATCAAACGTTTCTTATCACAAAGCGCGTCATGACAAAGGCATGGGCACCGGGCTGGTGGGAAGTATCCGGCGGCGCAGCACAGGCTGGCGAGGAGTCTTACGAGGCAGTCCTTCGCGAAGTGAAAGAGGAGACAGGACTGGATGCCGGAAATGCCGAGGGCGGCTATTTATTTACCTATAAGAGAGAAAATCCGGGTGAGGGTGACAATTATTTTGTGGACGTTTACCGTTTTGTCATGGATATTGACGACAAAGACCTGCATCTTCAGACAGAGGAAACAGATGGCTATATGTTTGCAACGCCAGACCAAATCAGGGAGTTTGCAGAGCAGGGGATCTTCTTACATTATGACAGCATTAAGCAGGCGTTTGAAATGTGATTGCGTGAGCAGAAGAAAACATCAAAGATATAGTTTTGCGGATGGAATACTGAATGGAAAAGAGGCAGGGAAACTATGACAACGATTCGAGTTGCAACAGAGGCAGATGCAGAGGAGATTCTTGCAATCTACGCAAAATATATTGAGCAGACAGCGATCACGTTTGAATATGTTGTGCCGTCCATAGAGGAGTTCCGTGGCAGGATCAGACATACATTGGAGCGTTTTCCATACCTGATAGCGGAAAAGGATGGAAAAATCGCAGGCTATGCCTATGTCAGTCCGTTCAAAGAGAGAGCAGCATATGACTGGTCAGTGGAGACATCCATTTATGTGGATATGGAGCAGAAACGCAGCGGGATCGGCAGAAGGCTTTATGAAGAGCTGGAAAATATTTTGAAGCAGCAGGGTATTTTAAATGTCAATGCCTGCATTGCTTATCCACAGGCGGAAGATGAATATCTGACGAAGGACAGCGTGCTGTTTCATGAAAAACTGGGTTATACGATGGTTGGAACCTTTCATCAGTGCGGTTATAAGTTCCACCGCTGGTATGACATGGTCTGGATGGAAAAATTTATCGGAGAGCATAGGGAAAATCAGCCGGATATCATTCCGTTTCCGAAGTTGAAGTTGGAAAAGTAGTCTGCGGTGGACTAGATTTTTGGAGGCATGAATGAAAAAAGAAAAAAACACTGATTGGATTTATTATGTATTTGTATTTCTTAGCGCAATAGCTGTATTTACTTATATATTGCATGTTGGCTTTATTTCATCGGGAAGCATGGAACCGGCACTTATGACGCATGATGTTACGGTAAGTTCCAGAATTATCATAAGTCCGATAAAATGCGGTGATATTATTTCGTTCAAACGGGAGAATGGTGATATATATGGAAAACGTGTGATAGGCGTGGCTGGCGATGAGGTCATGATAATAGGAGGTCATGTTTATATCAATGGAGAAAAGCTTGAGGAGGCATATATTGCAGGTGATGTGAAGACTCATGCCGGAGAGACCGTGATATTTAATGTGCCGGAGAACAGCTTTTTTGTATTGGGAGATAACAGGGAGGATTCCTATGATTCGAGATTCTGGGAAGAACCTTATGTCAAAAGAGAAGATGTGATCAGCAGATATTTGTTCTCAATACCAATACATTTGTTATATAAGCAGGGATAAGAGATATTGAAGAAACAGAGAAATGGGCCAGTGTGGTATATTTCTGTAGTATTTTAACAATATGTTTATAAACGATATAATATACATAATGGTACAATGTAGGTAAATGTAAACATTAAAATAAATTATACAGAAAGACGAGGGATGATATATGAAAAATAAATTAAAAAAATATGCAGCAATCGGGACGATAGCTATTATGGGATTGCTTTTAACAAATACGGCAGTAGAAAAAACAGTAACACTGATCAGTGACACAGATACTTCATGTGTTACAACATACAGTGGTGGAGAAAATCAGGTCGGATGTAATGACGATGCATATAGGGTTTTTGAAAAAAATGCGACTGATGCCGAGATTTATGATTGCATACAAGATAACTATTTTTCCACACCGATCATTGAAACAATGATCAATGATGGATATCTGCTCGGATATGTAGACCAGCTCAAAGCAGAAGGGTGGATTCCACAAGACTTTACCCCGGCTGGAAGTAAATCATCAAGTACAACACAGACCGAAACAAAAGCAGAGCCACCAGCAGATAACCAGGCAGCCACTTCCGAAACAAAAGAACCGCCAAAAACGGAAAACAAAACAGAGACTAAGACCGAAACAAAGGCAGAACCTACACAGGAAGAAATTGATGCAGCATGGGAAGAAACAGAGAGAGTGGAAGCAACCTGCACAGAGGATGGTAAGATTGTTTATACCAATTCCATTACAGGAGACGTAAAAGAAGAATCTATCCCTGCAGCTGGTCATGATTACGAAGTAACAGATACAACAGAAGCAGCCTGTACGGAAGATGGTAAGAATACATATACATGTAAGGTATGCGGAGACGCTTATGAAGAGGCAATTCCTGCAACCGGTCATACAGAGGGCGAATGGAAAGTGACAAAGGAAGCCGGACTGTTTTCAACCGGCAGCAAGGAAGTTACGTGTGAAAAATGTGGAGAGGTATTAGACGCCGAGGAAATCCCTCAGACATGCCCATTGCCGCTTGCTGCAGTGATCGGTATTGTTGTGGCAGTTGTAGTAATAATAGGTGTAATCGTGGTTTTAGTCAGACGTAGAAAGAACATATAGAAAAACACTGTGAAGTTTAAAATTTAGAAATAATTGAGATGGAATAATGTATATGAGCCAAGAAATGCCGAATTTACGGTGTTTCTTGGCTTGCCTTTTGCCCGGCATGTTTGCTGTGATACAAATTTTTTTAATATAGACGACTTTCATTAAAACCTTTTTCAATCTTTAAAATATAATTTTTTGTACACAAAAAAAAGAAATTGTTATTGATTTATTATATATAAAAAGGTATGATTATTATGGATGAAAGTATGGAAGCATTAAATGAAAATGGTGTTTTATGAAAAAAATAGATATTGCAAAATCAATTATAAAAAATAACGGTGGTATCATAAAGACAGTACAGTTGAATAAAGCTGGCATTCAGAATTCTGAGATAAAGAAAATGTGTGAAAGTGGTGAAATAGAAAGAGTCAGACATGGATACTATCAGATAGCCGGTCAAGTGGAAATATCAGAGGAGAAGATGATAGCAACGTTCTTGGAAGAGGGAATTGTATGTATGGAATCTGCGTTGTTTTATTATGGCTATAGTGATAAAACACCTTTGGTGTGGACGATTGCTGTGTCGAGAAACATTTCCAGATCAAAAATTAATATTGATAATTTTGCATACAAACTTTATTTTGTGCAGCATGACAAATTATCATTAGGAAAGACTACAGGTATATTTAATGGCATAGAACTTCCGGTATATGATAGAGAACGCACGATTTGTGACTGCTTTAAGTATAAATCTAAAATGGACAATGAAATGTTTAATAAAGCTATAAATGCATATGTTGCAGATGAAAAAAAGAATTTGAGCCACTTGTCTAAATATGCAAAAGAGATGAGAGTATATAAAAAAGTTACTGAATTAATGGAGGTAATGCTGAATGGGTGATGTGGCAAGTTCAGTACTTGCGAGATTAAAGAATAAAGCAAAAGAAAGCGGCAGGAGTTATCAGCTGTGTCTGCAAATGTTTTGTCAGGAGGAATTTTTAAGGAGACTTGAAAAATCAAAATATGTAGACAATCTTGTGCTGAAAGGCGGATTATTTATATATTCTTTGACAGAATTTGATAGCAGGGTAACAGTTGATGTTGATTTTCTGTTGAAGAGAATACCAAATACTCCGGAACAGTTAAAGAGAGTTGTGAAAGAAATCATTTCAGTAGAGACGGGTAATGATTTTGTGACTTTTGAAATAAAAGATGTAGCACCGATAGCGGTTGCAAAAAAGTATGCAGGTATTGGAGTTACATTGAGTGGTAAAATAAAAAATACACGAACACCATTTAGTATTGATTTTGGTGTGGGAGATGTCATTGTACCTAAACAGGAAAAGCGTAGAATACCGACACAGTTAGATGATTTTAAGGCACCGGTTATCAATACATATTCCATAGAAACAACTGTGGCTGAGAAGATAGACGCAATACTTTCATTAATGGAATTCTCAAGTAGGATGAAAGATTATTATGATATTTATTATCTTTCACATAAATTTGATTTTGAAGGAAAAGTATTATGCGAAGCATTAAGTAAAACCTTTATTAATCGGGAACATAATTTTACAATCGAGCAATTTGAGCAGATTATGACATTTGATTCTGATGATGGAATGCAGAAGAAATGGAAAGCGTTTAAGAAAAAGATTGATGTCAAGATGGAAGAGTTTCCGTTTATTTTACAAAGTATAAATGAGTTTTTATGTGAACCATATACCGCTGTTATTAAAGGAACAGTATTTGAAAAATATTGGGATGCCAATGAATGTAGTTGGAATTAAAGAAGTTGAATGATTTCAGCAATCCGGCAAAGCAGAGATTGTACATACTAAATTCATAGAAATCATATATGCCGGGCAGCAATATCGTCATCCGATATTGCTGCCCATCTTTTTATTTTCAGGTAATCAATTCTTTTCTTTTCATATAATAATCATAGAAGATGAAATCCATATATCCCCATTTTACAATATAATTCCGATATTGTTTTTTATTTAATACAATTAATACTATAATTCCTATTGACATAGTAGGATAAAAGAACTATGATAAGCACTATAAATTTTGAAAGAGGAGGGGAACATCTTGAACTGGGAGTTTATTCTAAAATATTTACCGATGTACGAGAAAGCCGCCTGGTTGACGCTTCGCATTGGACTCCTCGGAATTGTTTTTGCAATTATCGTTGGATTTGTCTGTTCGACGATCCAGTATTATAAAGTGCCGGTACTTCGCCAGATCGTGGCGGTGTACATAGAACTCAGCAGAAATACACCATTGCTGGTACAGTTATTCTTTATTTACTATGGACTTCCGAAGATCGGAATCCAGACAAATGCGGAGGCATGTGGTGTTGCCGGACTTGCATTTTTAGGTGGAAGTTACATGGCAGAGGCTTTTCGAAGCGGATTGGAAGCAATCGAACCGATTCAGACGGAGAGTGCGTACAGTCTTGGTATGAACCGTTACCAGACCATGCGGTACATCATTTTACCACAGGCAATGTCCATCAGCGTTCCGGCATTTGTGGCAAATGTGATTTTCCTTTTGAAGGAAACGAGCGTGTTCAGTGCGATCAGCCTGATGGATCTGATGTTTACTGCAAAAGACCTGATCGGTCTTTATTACAAGACAACAGAGAGTTTATTCCTGCTTGTGGTTTTCTATCTGATCCTATTATTGCCGATTTCCATTTTGGGCAGTCTGCTGGAAAGGAGGCTGCGTTATGCCGGATTTGGGGCTTGAGGTTTTATTAAAAGGAAGCAATATGCTGCGGCTGCTCCAGGGACTCTGGGTAGCACTCCGTATCAGTCTGATCGCAGTTGTGATCAGTATTCCATTAGGCTTATTGTTTGGCGTGCTGATGACAAGAAAAAATGTAGTGCTCAAGGCAATTTTCAGAGTGTATCTGGAATTTATCCGCATTATGCCGCAGTTGGTATTACTTTTCCTGTTTTACTTTAGTACGACGAGAACTTTTGGCTGGAATTTGTCGGGAGAGACAGCGTCCATCATCGTGTTTGTCCTGTGGGGCACCGCAGAGATGAGCGACCTTGTGCGGGGGGCACTGATCTCCATCCCAAAACATCAGTACGAGAGCAGTGCGGCGCTGGGACTTACCAAAATGCAGACTTATCTCTACGTTATCATTCCGCAGACCGTCAGGAGACTGATCCCGCTGTCCATCAACCTGATCACACGAATGATCAAGACGACCAGCCTGATCTTAATGATCGGTGTTGTTGAGGTGTTGAAGGTGGCACAGCAGATTATCGAAGCAAACCGGATGTCCAGCCCGAATGCAGCGTTTGGAATTTATCTGACCGTATTTTTATTGTATTTTATCGCATGCTGGCCAATCAGTATGCTTGCAAAATATCTGGAAAGAAAATGGAGGTGATCTTTCTTGGAACAGACATCGTTATCTATAGAACATTTGAAAAAAAGTTATGATGATAACCTGATTCTGGATGATATCAATCTGGAAGTACATCAGGGAGAGGTCATCGTCCTTGTCGGTCCGAGCGGCTGTGGAAAAAGTACGATGCTTCGATGTATCAACGCTCTGGAACCAATTCAGGGCGGCGAGATCAAATTAAATGGTGAAAAAATTGATCCGAAGAACAAAAACATCGCAGAGCTTCGCCAGAAGATCGGAATGGTATTCCAGAGCTATGAGTTATTTCCGCATTTGACGGTGCTTGACAACATTTTACTGGCACCAATGAAAGTACAGAAGCGGAAAAAAGAGGAAGCCGAAAAGGAAGCAATGGCGCTTTTGGAGCGGGTTGGTCTTGCTGAGAAAGCGAAAAGCTATCCGAGGCAGCTTTCCGGTGGACAGAAACAGCGTGTCGCGATCGTGAGAGCACTTTGTATGCACCCGGAAATTTTACTTTTCGATGAAGTGACCGCGGCGCTGGATCCGGAGATGGTAAGAGAGGTTTTGGATGTAATGTTAGACCTTGCTTCCCAGGGGCGCACAATGATGATTGTCACACATGAGATGCAGTTCGCAAAAGCAGTGGCAGACCGTGTGATATTTTTAAATGGCGGAAAGATCGTGGAGGAGGGAACTCCGGAAGAGTTCTTCGAACATCCAAAGACCGACCGCGCAAAACAGTTTTTGAATACGTTTGAATTTCATGAGGCAAAGACTCATGTGAAATAGCAAGAAGAAAAGGAGCATTTATTATGAAGAAATGGAACAGGATTTTGGCAGCAGTATTAACACTTTCACTTACGGCAGGCCTGACCGCATGCGGCGGCAGCACAAGTGATGCAACCGCAAATAATGCAAGTGCGGCAGACGAGGGAACAGTATCCAATGGAAGCAGCGAAGTTTACCGTACTTTGGATGAGATCAAAGAGAGCGGTACGATCAATATCGGCGTTTTCTCCGACAAAAATCCATTTGGATATGTAGATGAAAATGGTGAGTATCAGGGATACGATATTTATTTTGCAAACAGACTTGGTGAGGATCTTGGAGTGGATGTGAACTTCGTATCCACTGAGGCGGCAAACAGAATCGAATATTTGCAGACAGGAAAAGTGGATATCATTCTTGCAAACTTTACCGTGACTGACGAGCGTGCGGAGGAAGTTGACTTTGCACTTCCTTATATGAATGTGGCGCTTGGTGTGGTATCTCCTGACAGTAAAGTGATCGAGAGCCTTGATGACTGGGATTCCAATGACCAGATGATCGTTATCTCAGGAACAACGGCAGAGACTTACATGATCGACAACTACCCGGATATCCCATTACAGAAATATGATTCCTATGCAACTGCGAAGAATGCTCTGGAAAATGGAAGCGGTGCTGCATGGGTAAACGATAACACCGAGGTTATCGCATATGCACTTCAGAACACCGGTTACACGGTAGGGATTCCTTCCCTTGGAAGTAATGATACGATTGCTCCGGCAGTTTCCAAAGGAAATACAACCTTGCTTGACTGGATCAATGACGAAATTAAGACTTTAGGTGAGGAACAGTTCTTCCATGCTGATTATGAAGCTACTTTAGTAGACACATATGGCAGTGACTATGAGGAAAGTCTTGTTGTAGAAGGCGGAGTGACAAAATAAATTTAAGTACACAGACTGCTGTGCCGTGACGATGAAAAATCGGGCGGTGCAGCAGTTTTTTTAATGTAAATAAAAATGAAGATTGAGAATGCAAAATCCATATAGTAAGATAGAAAAAATGACAGTGTTCTTGGAGGAAAAAAATAATGTTAAATATCGCAATCTGCGATGATGATGATCTGATTGCACATCAAATTGAAAGTGTCTTACATAATATTGGTGACGAGGAAAATGTGAAAATAGATACCGATGTTTTCTATAGTGGAAATGATCTGGTAAGAGAAATATCTTCAGGGAAAAAGTTTGACCTGATATATATGGATATTCAGATGGAAAATGGAGATGGAATCACTGCGGCGAAAAACATTCGTAAAAAAGATGAAGATGTGATGATTATTTTTATTTCCGGCTATGACAGATACGTCATGGAATTATTTCACTTAGATGTGTTTTCCTTTATCAGAAAACCGATAGACCGGGATTCGTTCGTACAGATATTTTTAGAAGCAAACCAGAGAATTTGCAGTAGAAATCATTTCTTTTCGTTTAAATATAAAAGTCAGGAATACAAAGTTTTGTGCAAAGAGATCCTATATTTTGAAAGCAAAGCAAGACAAATAAATATATATGTCAGAGATGGAAATAAATATGTGTTTAATGGAAAATTATCAGAGGTAGAAAAAGGACTTAGCAGTGGAAAAGTAACATTTCTAAGGATTCATCAGTCTTATCTCGTCAATTATCTTTTGATCAAATCAAGATCAAAATCTAATGTAACATTGATAAACGGAGAAGTGTTGCCGATTAGCGAAGACCGGCAGAAAGAATTTAGTAAAGAATATGGCAGACTGTTAAGAGGTGAAATCTATGTGTAATGTGGGAAATATAATCTTAAATTCAGTTTTGACATTCGCAAGTGTCTGGATAGTAAGAAAATTTTTAGATACATTTTATGAAAAGAAGCGTTGGAATGTATTATCTGTGAGTGTATGGCTCATATATATTATTTTTCAAGGATATGTCCAGTTTCACAGTGGTGATGCGTCAGTTGTAACTACGATTGTAAATGTATTGCTGTGTATCATGATTTCAGCAATTTCCTATTATGGTTTTGGAAAAAATAATATATTTTTACTTACGTTCTTTTGGGCAGTATGGGCATTGGTAGAAATGATTATTTTTTTCTTTTTAAATTTATTTTGTCTCGAACAAAGAGATTTTAATATGATAGGAAGTATTATATCAAAAATAATCATGCTGATAGGAACATACATTTTGTCTTTTGTATGGAAGAAAAGGGAAAACAGCCTGATTCCGGTAAAATATTATATCGTATTTTTCTTTGTATCAATCGGCAGTATTTACATTGCAGCAGCGGTGTTCTTTTCAGAAAATAATACAGTGACTGCTATGATAGTTTTCAGCATATTATTACTGTTCAATATGATTATCCTTGAGGTTTATTCAAAAATTACGGAAAAAACTATGCTCGAAAAGGAAAAAACGGTATATGAGCAGCAAATTCATATGATGACTAATAATACAAAAGAACAAAAAAAGTTAATAGAAGATTTTCACAGAGAACGCCATGATCTGATAAATAAATTAATTGTATTAAAAAACGAAATAGAGCAGGGAGAGAAAGAAAATGTCATTCGTGAAATCGACAAAATAATCGAGAATAATCATACAGAAAGTTATATTTCTGACAGTGGAAATCAGGTGATAGATGCACTGCTCAACACCAAATATTCGATTGCCAAAGAGAATGGAATACAGTTTCTTTTAAAAATTTTTATACCGGAAGAACTGCCGGTAAATCAGTGTGATCTGGGGGTAGTATTAGGAAATGCGCTCGATAATGCGATAGAAGCCACAGAAAAATGCACTGGAAATAACAAGGATATTGAAATAGCAATGGGAATCAAAAAGCAGTCATTGGTTCTTGTTATAAAAAATCCGTATGAAGGAAGTTTGAAACAGGACAAATCAGGAAAATTAATTTCAACCAAAAATGATTTCCGCAGACATGGATACGGTATAAGCTCCATTCAAAAAGTTGCAGACAAATATGGTGGAGATGTAATAATTGAGACGGAGGATGGAAAATTTGTTCTGACAGTTATGATGAATATAGGGGATTTTTAACAGTTAGATACGTGAATTTAACAGATGATAAAATGAAAGAAAAAAAGTTTTATAATCATTAGAGTATTATGAAGTAGACGAAGGAGAAATACATAATGAAAAAAACAGATACAATGATGCTCCTTACATCCATTTTAAAATAATTGATTGCATAATTCGAATTTATGGTAAATAGTCTTATGTTTGGAACGAAGATTGGAAAATTATTAAAAAATAGTGGAAAAAAAGAAAGAATACAATTCTGGTTTGCTTCAATGGTGACTGTGACAGCAACTTTATTGTATACCATGTTTGCTTTTGGACTGAGTGATATAACCAATGACAGCTTAAGCAAAAATGACGTACAGCAGTTACAGGGCGTGTTGTCCTCTGTAATTTTGATATCAATTATTGCAGTTATGTTTTTTCAATGGATATTGGCAACACAGCTGCAAAATTTATTTAATATTAGAAAACACTTTACAGAAGCATTATTATTGATGGGAACACCGCATAAAAAAATTGTAAAGATATATGTTTCTGAGTTGGTACAGGTTCATGTATCGGCAACTTTGATCGGATGTGTTATTGGAAGCAGCATTTATATTGTTGTTGCAAATGTATTGCAGATTGAAGAGCGATATGTTCCGGTTCAGATATATCTTATTTGTGTTTTGATTGGAATACTATTGAATTCTTATACAATCGGAAGTAATTTATATAAACTGTTCCGGGGGAATATTGTAGAAAAGATCAGGAACGGAAATGATTATATAAAAACAAATAAAATAAACGTTAAAGGAGTATTAGTCAGAATTTGCATAGCAGCTATTTTGGTAATTTTTATGCAATACATCAGTGTGACGTCTACAGTGCGGCAGATTGTGGAACTTTCAAAGATTTGTAATATTCTGGCAGGTATGATTCTGTTTGATCCGATTGCAAGAGGAGTATATCAGCTCCTTTATTATATGACCAAATTTATGAAAAGTAAGGATGCTTTTCTGTCTGTCGTAATGTCCAAAAGTTATTTTAGAAAAGTAAAAATTACATGTATGTTTTTGATTTTAAGTTGTACACTTTTTGTTGGTTTGCATTCGCTGTTTCGTATGGTTCGTGTATCTGGGGAAAATATTGTTGATAAAAATATAGGGTATGCGTATGTTTTAGATAAAAAAGATATAGAAGTTAATGATAGAGAATCGGATTCAGATACATATTATGGACTAAAAATAAAATCAAAAACCGAAAGTGGCAGTAATGTATTTGTAAGTGGAATTGATAGTTTATATGTAAATCATTTTGAAAAAATTAATGTTGTGAAAGGAAGTGAGGAGGGGCTGAACAAGGTTCTTAATGAGAATGCCAATTCTATTTTAATGCCTGAAATTTTTGCAGCACCAAGTGATATTGGAAAGACAATAAAAATAAACATGGAAGGAAAAATGTATGATTTTATTGTTGCAGGTCTTTATTATTCCAATGATTTTAGTGAGTTAAATTGCTTTGTCAATATAAATTATTTGAAAGATACATTACATATTGGAAGCAATGAACATAATATAGTTTTTTTCAATGAAGGAAATAGCGTTTCTGATAAGAATTTACTTACAAAAGCAGATATTATGAGGAAGAGCAGAGAAAGAGCGGTAAGTGGAACCGAGATAGTGGAAGCAATCACATATCTGCTGATAACATGTGCTGTGATTTCACTGTTTATTTATTATTCGTTCATTGCAAAAAGCTATGAAAAAGATATCCTGAGATTTCAGGCAATGGGAATGCCATATTTGCAAATTATTAAAATCTATATTTGGAATGCAGTTTTTCCAATTATAATTTCTGGTATATTTTTACTTCCAATCACTAAAAAATTTACATATATATGTTTGTATGTAATGTTATCACCGTATTATTTTGTTGGAGTGAAGGACAGCGGAATATATTCTGAAATAGTTCTATTATTGTTATTTTCGCTAATATCAATAGCAGTTCAAATGTTTTATATTCTGAGATTAAAAGATAGAAAGAATTTTATTGAGGAACTTAGAAATCCTGGAATGTAGCACAAGGAGAAATAATGAAGAAAGAAATAATAAGAATTAATAATCTGAGTTACAAAGTCAAAGATGGTGATGAAGAAAAAATGTTGCTAAATAATATTAGCATCTCATTTGAGATGCCGGGGATTATTACCATATCAGGACCATCAGGTTCCGGAAAAACAACATTTTTATATGCAATTTCAGGGATGTTAGACAATTTAAAGGGTGAAATATACATAGAAGAAAAAAATATTTTAGCTTGCACAAAAAAAGAAAGAGAAAAAATACGCTTAAATGATATTAGCATTATTTTTCAAAATTTAAATTTATTTTCATTTATGAATGTTGAAGATAATATATTGCTTCCTTATTATATTAAGGAGCGAACGGTGAATGAGAAAACATGTCAATTAATGAATGAATATCTAACTATTATGAATTTAGCGGGAATAAATAAACGAGATATTCACTCATTATCAGGTGGAGAGCAACAGAGAGTGGCGATTGTCAAATCCATATTAGATTCAACAAAAATAATTTTGTGTGATGAACCAACTGCCAGTCTGGATAGGAAAAATACAGAAATATTCATGAAGACACTTGTGGATATTACGCAAAAAAGAAATGTGGCAGTTATGATCGTAACGCATGATGAAAACGTTGTGAAATATGGCACGGCAAAATATTATATGGAAGATGGAAAAATAAGAAAATATGAGTAGTACTCAATCTTGTCACTCTGTTGTACTGCTACTGCATAGGCTGCACTGAGCGTCTGATAGAAAAACATGTAATTTTGTATGAGGAAAGGTTTAGGAAGAGATGAAAATACCGAAATTCAAAGTTCAAATGAAAGTTATATTGATGATTATAACCACTATTATAGCTGTTTTTTTAATCCGATTATTATTAATAGGTGGTCTGGTAAAACTGCTTTCATTCGATAGCCAGAGAACTGAAGTATATAAAGATACAGATATCACGCATTACCAGTGGTACATTGGAAAGAATGCTAAGAAAGAATATGCTGATAAATGGGGAATGGATGAAAGCATTTTTCCAGAAAGTATTACAGATAACATGGATGTACTGGATTATAAAATGGTTTACTATAATCCGTGGGACGCACAGTATTTAAGTTATCTGGTCGTCGAATATGATGATAAGAGTTATGAGGAAGAGATACAGAGATTGGAGCAATATGATTCAAAAGAATATAAAGGATATTTTGGAACGAGAGGTTTTCGGGATAAGTACCGTCTTTTGGCAATAGAGGTTGATCCGGATCATGGATTGATATATGCGCTGGAAGAAGAAAATAATCAGATTATTTATGTGGAATTGATTTTCTGTAATTATTTTTATGATATAGATTATCAAGATGAAATCGACATACAATATTTACCAATTGGATTTGATGCGACACCGGATAATGAATATCGTCAAAAGAGGCTGAATCGATAGAGGACAGTCTTGTTGTAGAAGATGGAATAACAGAATAAACTAAACATAGACTGCTGTGCCGTGACTATCCTCGGCAGATTGGATATCGTACTCCTGAAGCAGCCCCTGGATAAGATTTCTTTTTCCTTCGGTCATTGGTTTTGGTTTGTAAACTTCTTTTTTTCTGTTTGCCATAATAAAAGGCCTCCTATGATTTTAATATTTTATCATAGAAGACCTAATTTACAGAGATTTTTTCACAGGCTCTAGAAGATAATTATTCTATAATTTGCTCAGATGAGCTTTATCCGTATGAGTAGATTGACCTTTGAAAGAAATAGAAAAAGAACGTCTACATATGTTATTTAGATGTTCAAAAAGTGTGGTAATTTTACAAAAAGTTTTTATTCATAATGATAGACTATATACAAAAGGAATTTATTGATAATGGAAAAATTAAAGATAGTAATTATATTATTGGGATTGATATGGTTTTCAGGTTGCGGATATATAAAGCAAACAAATATTGAAAGTAAAGATATAGCATTCTCAGAGGAAGAAACGACAAGTATACAAAGTGATTATGAAAATTATATAGGTACATGGTCAGAGGAAGGAAAATCTCATGAAAGTATTATATATGAGGGAGGTACAGAATTTTCGGTAGAAATCACATCAGATAATGAACTAAACGGATATTTGTATTCGCAACAGGAAATTAGCGGTCGGTTTGCAGAGATAGATATTATATGCCGCATTGAAAATGGGGAGTGTTATTATCCTTTTTCAGATGATGGATGGGGAAATAGTGGAATATTATATATTCAGTTTGAAACAAATGTGATTAAAATCAGTGTACAAGATTTTGTGATGGGGGAATCTAACACAAGTGGATTTGGAATAGATAGAACATATATATTATCAAAAGAAGAAGCGAATCAAAATAGTACAGAATATGATGGCGAACAAAAGGAACAATTATTACAATACAGTGTTGATTGGTCAGAAGATCAGATTTTAGATGAAATTGAAAAAAGAGCTGTTTATTTAAATAGGTGTTCTTATTATGAAGAAGTGTTAGATTTTTTAGAAAATGATAGAGAAGTACGAGATATATCTATGTACATAAATCCATTGTACTATACTGACACAGAATACTATAATGAGGACAGTTTTTCAGGCGTTCCTTCTCTGATAATACATCTTGCTAAAAATGAGATATATGCGCGTCATGGATATATTTTTAAAGATGAAAATTTGAAAAACTATTTTATGGGACAATTATGGTATATTCCATCTGTAAAAGCAGAGGAATTTGATGATAGTGTATTTAGTGATATTGAAAAAAGGAATCTTGAACTGCTTAATAGACTGGATACTTATAAAAAATAAACATCACATATTTAAGAGAACGAGGAAAAATTTTTCTGTAAAGTAATATAAAAAAGTTCTTCGGTGATAAAATAAAGATTATTTCGTGTATGTAAAAAAATGAAAACATACCAGATTTTTGAAACAATTGAAGATATATATGGTTTTGAAGCAGCATAAAGTTACATTTCCCATGTAAACGATAAGATACTGCCATCAGATTGTAGATCGACAGAACCAACCATTCGAATCTTAGCATTTCCTAGCAAGCATTACAGAGAATATATGTTGTGTTGAAAATCTTTTTCGAAGTTAAGTGCTTATGAGGAGATGATGGCTCACATGGAGTATCATCTCCTTATATGCTATTCTTTCAAGGCACTTTTAAGGTGTGTTGATGCCAAAACCGGTTAGACCAGCATCATTTATAGGACGTGTTAACTGCTGGACACCGGATAATGAATATCATCAAAAGAGGCTGAATCAATAGAGGACAGCCTTGTTGTAGAAGATGGAATAACAGAATAAACTAAACACAGACTGCTGTGCCGTGACGACGTAAAATCGTGTGGTGCAGCAGTTTTTTGTTCACAAAACATTGACGGAACCCCACAAAGAAGGTAATATTTTACCGAAAGAAAACTTGATAATTGTAAGGAAAATCATAGAGAAAGGTCATAGCATGGGCATTACAATAGAAGAATTAAAAAAACTTGATAAAAACACTTATCAGATTATTGATATCCGGGACGAG
>ERZ773108.129-NODE-129-length-79672-cov-5.211965_pt1 | contig 79672 bp, 73 predicted proteins | sample MGYA00580570_ERZ773108 | MGnify/ENA primary metagenome ERZ773108 (study PRJEB29015, sample SAMEA2737840) | human gut metagenome | biome: human gut; feature: human-associated habitat; material: faeces | place: China | collected 2012 ...
GAGCATGCGGCTGTTAACCGCAGGGTCGTTGGTTCGAGTCCAACTGGAGGAGCCATGTCGGAACGGACTTTGTTTCGTTCCGATTTTTTTATATCACAAAAGCCCCGATGGTTTTCTATCGGGGCTTTTGCAGATTTATTATTCATCTTCTTCCTCTTCGTTATACACGGCTTCAAGCTTTGAAACCGAAATTTCATATGCGGTCTTTGTTTCAAATTCTTCCTCGCTTATCTTTTTTTGATATTCGCGGCTTTGTATTCTGCCCCACACTCTTAAATTAGACCCCACACTTAAGGTCTCGGCGTACTTTGCGTTTCTCCCCCACGCTATGCAGGGGATATAATCTGATTTATTATACGAGCGGTTGACCGCAAGCAGAATATCGGCAATCTCCCGCTGAAAAGGCGTTGTTCGGTAAACCGGCGGCTTACAGATATAACCGTTTAAAAAAATCCTGTTCGGATTCTGCATTTCATCAATCGAATCAACATACTCGATTGACTTGGCAAAAACCGTAAGTATAAGCCTGTTGCCGATATTGCTGAAATTGTTGTATGACCTGAATTGTCCCTGTACCTGAACGTTGTCTCCGTACTCGGGCTTCAGAATCGGAAAAAACCTTTCGGATATAGTTACATTAATCAAATCAAAATTTTCACTTAACCGCGGAACCTTTAAACGAAATATATAAAATTTTTCTCCGTATATCATATGCGAGAAAGACAATTCGCTGTCTACGCTTCCGGCAATTAAGACCTTGTTGTTTTCAAAATACGTGTTTTCCACTAACATTCACTCCTGTCGCATCTTCATAGCCTTAAAAAAGTCTACTGTAAATTATATTCCGTGTATATTAAATTAGAACATTTAACAAAAATTTTTTAAAATCTTACATCTAATCTATATTACGGATATTTTTCCAAAATATTTCTTTTGTTTATGATACCACAAATTTATCCAATCTGCAATTATTATTTTACATTTTTTCAAATTTGTATATGTCTTTATCTTGTAATATTATTTTCTTATTTGTACATAATATAACACAAACAAACGGAGAAATTTGTAAAAACGGGGGGCAAACTTAATGATAATTACTTTAATCCGCACTCTTATAATGTATGTCTTTGTTGTTGGAACGCTAAGGCTTATGGGAAAGCGGCAAATCGGCGAGCTGGAAGCATCGGAGCTTGTAGTTACAATCATAATTTCGGACATAGCGGCAATGCCCATTACAAATATAGAAGTCCCTCTGCTTACAAACGCGGCGGCGATACTTGTACTGATGATTCTGGAAATGGTTTTATCATATCTTGCCTACAGAAGCACAGCTGTCAGAACGGCCCTTTACGGCAAGCCAAGCACATTTTACCGCAACGGAAGCTTTAATCAGCAGGAAATGATGCGGCAAAGGTTTAATGTCGCCGATATAATGGAAGAGCTACGTAATAACGGGACGTGCAGCCTAAACGATGTTGAGTTTATCGTAATGGAAACCAATGGCAAGGTAAGCGTGATTTTAAAGCAGGATAAGTCCCCCGCCACGGCAGAAATGCTTAATCTTAAGCCGAAGCCGGTCAGAATGAGCTATATAATCATAGATAACGGAACGCCAATACGCGGCTGTATGAATCGGCTGGGTTTAAATGATGAGTGGCTTTCAAATCAGCTGAAAATTCATAATGTAAAATCCGTCAAGGACGTTTTTTATTTAAGCTTTGAGGAAAGCACGGGCAACACTGTGCTTATTCCAAAACAATAACCAATCGGAGGGCTTTTTTAATGCGAAGAATAATTATTGTACTGTGTGTTGTTCTGATATTGATTGGATTAAATGTAGTTCACTTTCATAAAATAATGGAGATGAGCCACCAGACAGAGGATTTGGTCGGCAGAGTTTATCAAGAATATGAAAAAGATAACTGGCAGGAGATAGACAATCTGATGAGCGGTCTCAGAAATGTATGGTACAGCAACAGGCTGTGGGCAAGCGTAACACTGCGCTCAAACCAGATAGATGAAATCGAAATCTCTCTCGAGCAATGCAGCGAGTATTCAAAAATACAAGCCAAAGAAGCATTTATAGGTGAATTTAAGATGTTTTGCCTTATGACAGAGCATCTGCCCAAGCAAGAGGGCGTATCACTTGGCGAATTATTGTAAATTTAAAGCCGATATATAGATTGATTATTACTATATATCGGCTTTTTTGTGTAAAATGTCAATAAATCAACAAATTAAGCGTATAACTTTTTTACCTCTTTACTTGACAATATTTTAACAGTACGATAAAATATAAGGGTGTAAATATAATTAAAATGAAAGGGTGACCGCAATGGGTATGACACTTGCTCAAAAAATTCTCAAGGCACATCTTGTATGCGGCAATATGGTTGCCGGCGAAGAAATCGGTATAAAAATCGATCAGACCTTGACTCAGGACGCCACGGGAACGATGGCTTATCTTGAGTTTGAGGCTATGGGAGTGCCTCGGGTAAAAACCGAAAAATCGGTTGCATATATAGATCACAACACACTGCAAAGCGGATTTGAAAACGCCGATGACCACAGATTTATCGGAAGCGTCTGCAAAAAACACGGTATATATTTTTCCCGCCCGGGAAACGGAATCTGTCATCAGGTTCATCTCGAACGCTTCGGAGTTCCCGGAAAGACATTGATAGGCTCTGACAGCCACACGCCAACAGGCGGCGGTATCGGTATGATTGCCATTGGCGCCGGCGGAATGGATGTTGCAGTGGCTATGGGCGGCGGTACATATTATATCACTTGTCCCAAAATCGTCAAGGTTGAGCTTACGGGAAGTTTAAATCCGTGGGTTGCCGCAAAGGATGTTATTCTTGAAGTTCTGCGCAGACTCTCTGTAAAGGGCGGCGTAGGAAAGATTATCGAATACTGCGGCGAGGGTGTTAAAACGCTTTCCGTTCCGGAGCGCGCAACAATTACAAATATGGGAGCAGAGCTTGGCGCAACCACGTCTATCTTCCCGTCGGACGAGGTTACAAGACAGTTCCTTAAGGCTCAGTGCCGCGAAGAGGATTATACGCCTCTTGAGGCTGATTCCGATGCGGTTTATGATGAGGTAGTAGAGATAAACTTAAGCGAGCTTGCTCCGCTTGCCGCTTGTCCTCATTCACCGGACAATATTAAATCAATAAAAGAGCTTGAAGGTATGAAGATTGACCAGGTCTGCATAGGTTCATGCACAAATTCGTCTCTTCTTGATATGCTTAAAGTTGCTTATATTTTAAAGGGTAAGACGGTTCACCCCGATGTATCGTTGTCTATTGCACCCGGCTCTAAGCAGGTTTTAAATATGCTTGCTGCTGACGGAGCTCTTTCGGATATGATAGATGCAGGCGCAAGAATTTTGGAAAGTGCCTGCGGCCCCTGCATCGGTATGGGTCAGTCTCCGAACTCGGGCGGTATATCTCTGCGTACGTTTAACAGAAACTTTGAGGGGCGTTCCGGCACAAAGGACGGTCAGATTTATCTTGTATCGCCCGAGGTTGCGGCTGCTTCCGCTTTGGCGGGCGTTATGACCGACCCGAGAAGCCTTGGCGAAATGCCCGATTTTGAACTGCCCGAGGTATTTACAATTAACGACAATATGGTTGTTCCTCCCGTTGCGGCAGAGGATATGGACAGCGTTGAAGTTTTGCGCGGCCCAAACATCAAGCCCTTCCCCGTGTCTGAGGCTATGGCTGATGAAATAGACGCAAAATGCAGTCTTAAGGTCGGCGATAATATAACGACAGACCATATTATGCCTGCCGGCGCGAAGATTCTTCCTCTTCGCTCTAATATTCCGAAGATTTCGGAGTATTGTTTTGCTGTATGCGATGAAAAGTTCCACGACAGGGCTTTAGAACTCGGCAAAAGCATTATAGTTGGCGGCTCAAACTACGGACAGGGTTCTTCAAGAGAACACGCCGCGCTTGCTCCGCTGTACCTCGGCGTGAAAGCCGTTATAGTTAAGTCGTTTGCAAGAATCCATATGGCAAATCTGATAAATGCGGGTATTCTTCCTCTTACATTCGTAAATGAGGCAGACTATGACAAGATAGATCAGATGGACGAATTTAAAATAACAAATCTCAAGGACGCGGTTGCAAACAAAGACGAGCTTACCGTTACCGATGTAACCAAGGGCTTTGACTTTAAGGTTAAGCTTGATTATTCAAAGCGTCAGAGAGATATGCTTATCGCAGGCGGACTTTTAAATTATACTAAAGAAAACGCCTGAGCATATGTGCTTTAAACGGAAGCAAACCGTTTTAATATGCGCCGTCTTATTCCGCCCGCAGGATAAGAAACGGGAAATTATTCTTTGCGGGCGGAAAGGCGAATTTAAATGGACAAAATTAAAATGACAACCCCTCTCGTTGAGATGGACGGCGATGAAATGACCCGAATCATCTGGAAGATGATTAAAGATATTCTGATTTTACCTTATATTGATTTAAAATCAGAATATTACGACTTGGGGCTTGAACACAGAAACGAAACAGATGACAAGGTTACCGTTGATTCTGCAAACGCAACAAAAAAATACGGTGTTGCCGTTAAATGCGCTACCATAACCCCAAATGCAGAGCGTGTTAAAGAATACAATTTAAAAGAGATGTGGAAGTCTCCCAACGGAACAATCCGTGCTATTCTTGATGGAACGGTTTTCCGTGCTCCGATTATTGTCAAAGGCATTACACCTTATATTCCCACGTGGACAAAGCCTATCACCATCGCCCGTCACGCTTACGGCGATGTATATAAAAATACCGAAATGCAGGTTCCCGAAGGCTCGACCTGTGAGCTGGTCTGCACCGATAAAAACGGAAACGAAACACGCTCGCTTATTCACAAGTTTGACGGAACAGACGGTATAATTCAGGGATTGCATAACACCGATAAATCGATTTCAAGCTTTGCAAGATGCTGCTTTAATTATGCCATAGACACAAAGCAGGATTTGTGGTTCGCCACCAAGGATACCATTTCAAAAAAATACGACCATCGCTTTAAGGATATCTTTAATGATATTTTTGCCGCAGAATATAAGGATAAATTTGATGAATTGGGTATAGAATACTTCTATACGCTTATAGATGACGCGGTTGCCAGAGTTGTACGCTCTGAGGGTGGATATATATGGGCCTGCAAGAACTATGACGGAGATGTTATGTCGGATATGGTTGCTACCGCATACGGAAGCCTTGCTATGATGACATCGGTTCTTGTTTCTCCTGACGGAACGTATGAGTATGAGGCTGCTCACGGTACTGTTCAGCGTCACTATTACAAGTATTTAAAGGGAGAAGAAACATCAACAAACAGTGTTGCCACACTTTTTGCCTGGACGGGCGCCTTGCGCAAGAGAGGCGAGCTTGACGAACTTGATGACCTTTGTAAATTTGCAGATAAGCTTGAAGAGGCAACAATCAATACTATCGAAGACGGCGTTATGACAGGAGATCTTTACAGCCTTTCTAAGCTTGATAATAAGAAAAAGGTAAACACCGAGGAATTTTTACTTGCCATAAACGAACGTCTTGCCGCAAAAATGTAATTATAAACAAATATCTGTAATAAAAGGAGGAAAATTATGCGAAAAAAAGTTTCTGAGTCTGTTATAAACCGACTTCCGCGATATTACAGATATTTGACCGAGCTTGACGCAGGGAATGTTGAAAGGATTTCCTCGCGCGAGCTTAGCCGAAGGATGCACGTTACCGCCTCTCAGATAAGACAGGATTTAAACTGCTTCGGCGGTTTCGGTCAGCAGGGCTACGGTTATAACGTAAAATTTTTAAAGGAAAGTATCGAAAAAATTCTCGGGCTCGACCGCGGCTACCGCGCCGTTCTGGTTGGGGCGGGCAATATGGGGCGCACCTTTGCGATTAACACCAAGTTTGAATCAAGAGGATTTAAGCTTATAGGCATATTTGATTCTGACCCCAAAAAGTACGGAATGACAATTGCATCTCACAAGGTTATGCCATTTGATAAAATTCATTCGTTTATAGAAGAAAATAAGCCGCAAATGGCGATTTTGGCTGTTCCCAAAACGGCTGCACACGAAGTAGCCGAAAAGCTTGTTTCTTACGGAATAAAAGCCTTTATGAACTTTTCGTATACCGAGCTTTCGACCGCAGATGATATCGCGGTTGAAAATGTTCATCTGGGTGACAGCCTTATGCGGCTGTCGTACAAGCTTGCCGAAAAGCAGAATAATTCCGAAAACGAATAGAAACGAGTGTGATTTATGCAAAAAGGAACAATGGTTATAGACGATACTTTTAACGCCGTTCATACATTTGAATGCGGTCAATGCTTCCGCTGGAATCCCGTAAACGGCGGTTATATCGGCATATCGGGCAATAAAGTGTGTTGTCTTGACACGCGTACGCTTAACATTAACCCCGATGACGAGGAATACTGGAAAAATTATTTTGCACTTGATATCGATTATGAAGAAATAAAGGAAAAGCTTTTAGAGTGTGATAAAAAGCTTGAGCCGTGTATAAAATTCGGTTCCGGGATTAGGATTCTTCGTCAGGATATATGGGAAACGATAGTTTCATTTATCATATCGGCAAACAATAATATTCCGCGGATAAAGAAAATTATTGAAACAATGTGCTGTATGTACGGTGAAGAGACAGACTTTAACGGTTTTACATATCATTCCTTTCCGTCGCCCGAAAGACTTGCCGGGCTTACTGCCGAGGATTTGGCTCCTCTGCGCGCGGGCTACAGGGATAAGTACATACTTGACGCGGCAGCAAAGGTAACAAGCGGAGAGGTTGATTTAAAAGAGCTTTATAAGTTGTCCGATCAAGAAGCAAAAAAAGCGCTTATGAAAATAAAAGGTGTGGGGGGCAAAGTTGCCGACTGCATCCTCCTCTTTGCGCTCAGCCGTTATTCTGTCTTCCCCGGCGATGTATGGATAAAACGGATTTTGAAGAATGTATATAAAATCAACGACAATGAAATAACTGAATTTGTAAAACAAAAATACGGAGATTTAGCCGGATATGCACAGCAATATTTGTACTATTACTACCGCAGTCATCCGGATGAAGGTGTTAACGGAGATTAGGATATGGTAAGGAATTATACTTCTGTTGTTTATCTTTGTCCGCATTGCTTAAAAGCGGGCAAAGAGCGACTTTATGCATTTGATTATTCGGGCAAATTTATGTTTGGTATAAGCTGTAAATTCTGCGGCAGGACGGTTGCACATATACAAAAAAACGGCAAAACGAATTATGAAGTATATTCTGTCTGCCCGATATGTGCGAAAAGGCACGAATATGATATATCTGTTCATAAATTCTGGCAGGCCGATTTTCTTGAGTTGCTTTGTCCCAATTTTGAGGATAACAATTTAATAATCGGTTCAGATAAATTTCTTCACGATGATGAACTTTACGGTTTCTTCTACAGTTGTGAAGAAGACTATATAAAATAAGTAAAAAAATAAATTTAAATATATTTGGAGGTTTTTTGTATGTTAGTTTCAGCTACAGAAATGTTAAAAAAAGCGGTTGAAGGTCACTACGCTGTAGGACAGTTCAACATCAACAATCTTGAGTGGACAAAAGCAATTCTTTTAACCGCTCAGGAAAACAACTCGCCTGTAATCCTTGGTGTTTCAGAGGGCGCAGGTAAATATATGACGGGATTTAAGACCGTTTCGGCTATGGTTAAGGCTATGATAGACGAGCTTAATATCACCGTTCCGGTTGCTTTGCACCTTGACCACGGCTCATATGAGGGCTGCTATAAATGTGTTAAAGCAGGCTTTTCTTCTATTATGTTTGACGGCTCGCACTTCCCGATTGACGAGAATGTTGAAAAGACAACAGAGCTTGTTCACGTTGCTCATAATCTCGGTCTTTCAATTGAGGCAGAGGTTGGTTCTATCGGCGGCGAAGAAGACGGCGTTATCGGCGCGGGCGAAATCGCTGACCCGAACGAGTGCAAGAGAATTGCAGATCTTGGCGTTGACTTCCTTGCAGCAGGTATCGGAAACATTCACGGTAAGTACCCCGCAAACTGGAAAGGTCTTGACTTTGATGCACTTGCAAAAACAAAAGAGCTTATCGGCGACCTTCCTCTCGTTCTTCACGGCGGAACAGGCATCCCTGCCGATATGATTAAAAAGGCAATTTCTCTCGGTGTTGCAAAAATCAATGTTAACACAGAATGCCAGCTTTACTTCCAGGAAGCAACAAGAAAGTATATCGAAGAGGGCAAAGACCTTCAGGGTAAGGGCTTCGACCCGAGAAAGCTTCTTGCTCCGGGATTTGAGGCAATTAAAGTTATTGTTAAAGAAAAGATGGAACTCTTTGGTTCAATCGACAAAGCGTAAGCAAATATGTAAAGATGCAATATACCCGCGGGAAGAAATTCTTCCCGCGGGTATATTAATAAGCTAATTTATTTTAAAAAGCCTTTGACCGACCTTAACTTCTTTTTTTGCAAGAATACTTATTTTTTCGCTGTCCGAAACACCCGCCGCTATAATCGGCGTTGTAATTTTATATCCTGCTTCTTTAATTTTTTCGATATCGAATTTCATTAAAATATCACCGGCAGAAACTTTTTCGCCCTCTTTTACACAGTATTCAAAAAACTTTCCGCCAAGTTTTACCGTGTCTATTCCTATATGAATTAAAATATCGCTTCCTCCGCTGCTAGTTATGCCGATTGCGTGAGCCGTTTTAACCGTGTTTGAAACCACGCCGTCTACGGGCGAATATACCTCGCCTACATTTGGCTCAACAGCAACGCCAACGCCCAATATTCCGCTTGAAAACGCATCATCCTCTACCTTTTCAAGGGGAATGACCTTTCCCTGTAATGGTGACAAAACGGTAAGCTTTTCTTCCAAGTCATTTTCGGCAAAGTCTTCGGTCTCTCTGATTTCAATATTCCGCGGATTTCCCTCAAGATAATCTTCAAGCTCTGACTTTATAACCGTTACCTTTGGCCCGTATATTACCTGAACACCGTTGCCTTTTTGAATAACCCCCGATGCGCCGCTTTGTTTAAGCAGCGATTCTGTCACCTTTTGGCTGTCATTTACGGTTATTCTGAGCCTTGTGGCACAACAGTCGATATCGCGGATATTTCCGCTTCCGCCAAGACCTTTAACTATAAGCGCGCTTGTTGAACCGTTTTCTGTTGCCGTATTATTCTTGCGGGCATTTACGTCCGCGCGCGTGTAAAGCTTTGTTTCCTCATCATCGGCTTCGCGCCCGGGAGTGATATAGTTAAATCTGCGTATCATATACCCAAAAATAAAATAATAAATAAAGAAGTATACAATTCCGACAAACACAATATAAATCCAATGTGTCTTCGCTTCGCTCTGCAAAATTCCAAACAGGAACAAGTCTATTAATCCGCCCGAAAACGTCATACCAACGCCGACCTTAAAAATGTGCATCAGCATAAACGAAAGTCCCGCCAGGACACAATGCACACCATACATAAGCGGAGCAACAAAAATAAATGTGAACTCAAGCGGCTCTGTTATTCCCGTCAGCATAGATGTCAGCGCGGCGGAAAGCAAAAGTCCGCCTGCGGTTTTGCGCTTTTCCTTTCTTGCGCATCCGTACATAGCAAGTGCCGCGCCGGGCAGACCGAATATCATAAACGGAAACTTTCCAGCCATAAATCTTGTCGCCGCAACGCTGAACTCGGTCGTATTTTTTGATGCGAGCTCGGCAAAAAAGATATTCTGTGCACCTTGAACCACATTTCCGTCTATAACCGCACTTCCGCCGACCGCCGTCTGCCAAAACGGCATATAAAATACGTGATGCAGACCAAAGGGGATAAGCGCACGTTCGATAATTCCGTATATCCATGTTCCCGCGTATCCCGATGACAGTACCAATCCTCCCAGCATTGAAATCCAGCCTTGTATAACAGGCCATATATAAAACATCAGGATTCCGACCAGTACATAGACAACGGCGGATATAATAGGCACAAAACGCGTTCCGCCAAAGAATGCAATAAGCTGCGGAAGCTGAATTTTATAAAACCGATTGTGCAGCGCCGCAACACCGAGACCTACTATGATTCCACCAAAAACACCCATCTGAAGCGTAGTTATACCAAGTACCTCTCCGGTTGTGTTTTCAAGAAGCTTTTCAACACCGCCTGTATTTTCTATCATAGCTTCTATCGTCTTATTCATAACAAGAAACGCAACAGCGCCGGATAGTGCGGCAACCTCTTTTTCACGTTTTGCCATACCTATGGCTACTCCCATTGCAAAAAGCAAAGCAAGATTATCAAATATGACAGTTCCCGCATTGCTCATTACATTTAAAAGCGAATATAAGAAATTTCCCTGATGTATTATTCCTGTCAGATTATATGCCTCAAGCATAGTTTCGTTCGTAAAGGAGCTTCCCACACCGAGAAGCAGTCCCGCAATCGGCAATATCGCAATGGGAAGCATAAACGACCTGCCGACCCTTTGAAGAACTCCAAAAATTTTATCCTTCATTATCTGTATCTCCTTATAGTTTAATTTATATTTATTTTGCCATATAAGGGATTAAAAATACAGACAGATAAAATTTATTTAGTTTTATCCATTATAAAAAGCCTATATTTTGCACTTAAAGCACAAAATATAGGCGTAAACTTTAAATGTGTCTTTGTTAGACTTAATCTATGTTTAATTTATTCATACCGCTTTTTTGCGATGCCGATACTTCTCACGCGTTGCAAATCCGCCTCGGATATGCCTCTCCTGTTTGTTTTCCATCAGAATAGAATGCACATCTTCAGCCAGGCTTCTGTTAATTTCAAGCAATCTTTCTGTTATATCTTTATGTACGGTAGATTTGGAGATTCCGAATTTTTTTGCCGCATCTCTCACCGTGCATCTGTTTTTTATTATGTAATTCGCAAGTTCAACTGTCCTTTCTTCAATATAACATCTCACATACAATGCCTCCCGTTTCGCAATTATATTGCGTCTTTGCTTCATTATATGCGTTTCATTTTTCGTATAGTACTGTGTGCCTGCAATAAGTTTTTCTGTTAACTGTTAAGGGCTTCATACGGTACTGCAGTTTCTTTATTTTTGAACTCCTGCTTCTCATAATAACCGATTAAACTTCCGTTTTTATCCCGAAGCGCAACCATATATACATCTTTATTTTCCTTGTCATTATGATATGTGAATACAATATTGTTATCTTTGCTTTTGCCAAACCACGAAAGCACTTTATCTATCATCTCATTTGATTTTGCGTTATGGCATTTTTTCAGATTGCTTCCCGTTAAATCCCTGTGATAACGCTTTACCGCAGCAGGATTCATATATACGATAACCGACCCTGTATCACACACGACAACCGGAGCATTGTCTTGGTCTATTATACTTTTAAACAATTTGTTTAACATTTGTTTTGCACCTCAATTTAAATTTATTAAATTATAAATCAGTTTCTTTATGGCAAGGCCACATATCGTATCGACACAATTGCCTTATTTGCATCGATTACCGACAGGCTAAAATGAATGTCAATTCTTGAATATGGCTTTCCGCCAAGCATTTTATCTGCATTTCTTTGATTTTCTCCATCAAAGGACGGCGTCCAATCCTCATAATATATGTATTGGGGCTTTAGTTCACTTACATCTTTTATATTGTCAAAATAATCTTTATTGCTCTGCACCATTCCCGGATATGTCGTTTTTTCACCGAATGTAAGCTCTAAATCTTTTCTTAACTGCATTGCAAAGTCGTAGGCTGCCTGAAGATTATCATACTCGTATTCAAATCCTGCAACAACATCATTGTAAAGAATCATATTCATCACTTTAACATCATTTCCGTTGACATACTCTGTGTAGACTGTTTGACTTCCGTCCGCATCCGGAGTAACATACCTCAAGGCATCCAAATAATTTAAAACAGTTTCTTTATCCGCCCCGAGAAGACCCAAATTATGGCGGTAATTATCATAAATCGTCTTTCTGCCGCCATTTCCTCTGCCGAATAAACTGAATCTCATATCATATAAAACATATTTCTTGCCGTTAAACGCCTTTGCAACAGAATTAATACTATATCCCAAGCAGTTGTAATATGCGTTGCCGTTTTGGTCCTTATTAAAGCTTATTGCAAAAAGCGGCGGCTTCAAACTTTTTGAACGCGAGTAGTCGATTACGGCTGCTGCGGACCATAAAACACCTAAAGCGACAATAACTATCAGCATACTTTTAATTATTTTTTTCATAACGGTTATTCCTTTTCACATATAACATATTTACAGTATATATGTTTTTTGTGACATTGTCAATACAAAACATTTAGAAGCATTGATCGTGCATAATATAAAAATTAAGGAACCCATTTTTCGGGTTCCTTAATTTTGTATTTAATTCAGCAGATTTTATTATAATTACATCGCTTTATGGCAGGTTCTTGCTATAACGTCAAGCTGCTGCTCGCGTGTAAGGTCAATAAACTTAACAGCGTAACCCGAAACACGAATCGTAAAGTTTGCATACTCTTCTTTTTCAGGATGTTCCATAGCGTCGATGAGCTTTTCTGTTCCGAAAACATTTACGTTAAGGTGGTGCGCTCCCTGATTAAAGTATCCGTCAAGAACTCCGGCAAGATTATTTACGCGCTCTTCTTCACTATGACCGAGTGCGTCGGGACTGATTGTCTGAGTGTTGGAGATACCATCAAGCGCCCATTCATAAGGCAGCTTTGCAACAGAGTTGAGAGAAGCCAAAAGTCCGCTTGTCTCAGCACCGTAGCTTGGGTTGGCACCGGGCGACAGAGGTGCGCCGGCAGGTCTGCCGTCAGGCATTGTACCTGTTGCCTTGCCGTATACAACATTTGATGTAATAGTCAGTATAGATGTTGTCGGCTCTGAATTACGATATGTGTGACGCTTTTTAATCATATCGAGGAATGTTTTAAGCAGCCATACCGCAATCTCGTCAGCACGGTCGTCATCATTTCCGTAGCGCGGGAAGTCACCGTCTATCTTATAATCAACGGCAATGCCGTCCTCATCGCGGACAACCTTAACCTTTGCATACTTAATAGCGGAAAGGGAATCTACAACGTGCGAAAATCCTGCGATACCCGTTGCAAACGTACGGCGTACATCTGTATCGATTAAGGCCATTTCTTCTGCTTCATAGTAATACTTATCGTGCATAAACTGAATCAGATTAAGCGTATTAACATAAAGACCTGCAAGCCAATCCATCATAACAGTATACTTTTCTATAACCTCATTGTAATCAAGATATTCAGAGGTAATCGGCTTATAAGCAGGACCAACCTGGTCGCGTGTCTTGCAGTCAACACCGCCGTTTATTGCATAAAGCAGGCACTTTGCAAGGTTTGCGCGTGCACCGAAGAACTGCATCTCTTTACCTGTCTGTGTTGCGGATACACAGCAGCAGATTGAGTAATCATCGCCCCATACAGGCTTCATTACATCGTCATTTTCGTACTGAATCGAACTTGTGTCGATTGATATACGTGCCGCATACTTTTTAAAGTTGTCAGGCAAATCTTTTGAGTAAAGAACTGTAAGGTTCGGCTCGGGAGACGGTCCCATATTCTCAAGTGTATGCAGGAAACGATAATCATTTTTGGTAACCATCGAGCGTCCGTCAACGCCAATACCGGCAACCTCAAGAGTTGCCCATACAGGGTCGCCGGAGAAGAGCTGATTATATGACGGAATCCTTGCAAATTTAACCATACGAAGCTTCATAACAAGGTGGTCTATAAGCTCTTGCGCCTCGTCCTCTGTAAGCTTGCCCGCCTCTAAATCTCTCTGAATATATATATCAAGGAATGTAGAGATACGGCCGATACTCATAGCTGCACCGTTTTGTGTTTTGATAGCTCCGAGGTATCCGAAGTACAGCCACTGAACCGCTTCTTTTGCATTTGACGCGGGCGATGAAATGTCGTATCCGTACATAGCCGCCATTTCTTTTAATCCCTTAAGAGCGTTTATCTGAAGAGTAATTTCCTCGCGCTGTCTGATAACATCATCGGTCATAACTCCGTCGCCGCAATTTGCAAAGTCATTCTTCTTCTCTTCAATAAGAAAATCAATTCCGTAAAGAGCGACACGGCGATAGTCTCCTACTATTCTTCCTCTGCCGTAGGTATCGGGAAGACCTGTAATAATCTTATTGTGTCTAGCCTTCTTCATTTCAGGAGTATAAGCGCTGAAAACACCGTCGTTATGTGTGCGGCTGTACTCGGTAAAGATTTTGTGAAGCTCGGGGTCGGGAGTATAGCCGTAGGTTTCGCAAGCCTGCTCAGCCATTTTAATTCCGCCAAAAGGCATAAATGCACGCTTTAAAGGCTTATCGGTCTGCAGACCTACAACCTTTTCGAGATCCTTTGTGTCTTCACTTATATAGCCGGGCTTATGAGATGTAAGCGTTGAAACGATATGTGTGTCCATATCAAGAACGCCGCCTTTTGCGCGCTCTTCTTTCTGAAGCGCCTGAAGCTTGCCCCAAAGTTTGTCGGTACTCTCTGCGGGTCCCGCCAAAAAGTCTTCATTTCCGTCATACGGAGTATAATTTTTCTGAATAAAATCCCTTACATTAATTTCTTCTTTCCAGATACGGCCTTCAAAACCGTTCCACTGTTCAAAATTTTTCATCAGGATTACCTCTCTTTCGCTTTTTATACTTGTATTTTAACACAGTTGATTTTAAATGAAAATACCCAAATCGGAATACTAATATTCCAATTTGGGTATAGCATTATATTATACACGGTTCTATTTTTCAAGCTTGTGTATCACGTTTTTAACCTTACTTATAAAAAGGCTTTCACGGCTGCTCATTTTATAGCCGTTTTTATAAATCAGCACATCTTTGTACTTATTATTTTCAAGGTTGCACTTCTTTTCGACAAGAGGCATTGTATTCAAGATATTTGCGGGCGTTGGGGACGTCCACATATACGTTGTGTGAACGTTTCTCAAAAGCTCGAACTGACTCTCGCGTTCAAAAACAGCAATTTCTTTTTTCTCCTTGCTGCGGTTCATAATTTCACGCGCCTTAGCCGCAGGAATAGACGGAATCGTAAGATATCCGTGCGTAATCTCTATATACTCGTCAAGATCTGAGTATTCGATTTGCTTTTCCATTGCAAGCGGATTCTGAACCGACATAATAAGCTGATATTCAAACTCCCACAACGGCTCAACGGCAAGGTCGTTTTCCTCAAGAAACTGAAGAAAATATTTTTCGTAAATGGTCTGATACCTTATTATCGCAATATTATTGTCATTATTTATAACGCTGTTTATAGCCATAAGCGAGTTTGTCTCGTGGTAGCTTATATCGATGTTTTTGCAGCTTGAAAGCTCGGTAACAAATTCGATAAACGCCTGAGCAACATAACAAGCCATAGGAACCGATACGTCGAACCTATGAAAGTCCTCATCGCGGCGTTTATACATATTTTCGACTTCATCTATTTGAGAAACAATATTCTTTGCGTATATAAGGAACTCTGCCCCTTTTTTTGTCGGAACAACCCCCTTTGATGTACGGTTAAAAATCGTTATTCCGATATTGTCCTCAAGCTCTCGGATTGCTTTGCTGAGATGCGGCTGGTTAAGGTACAGATTTTCCGCCGCTTTTGAAATCGAAGCCGTTTTTTCAACCTCAAGCGCATACTTTAAATGCTGTATTTTCACATTCTCATCCTCTTATATAATTAATAATACTAATTATATCATACAAATAAAAATTTGTCAAAAATTTGTTCTTTCGGCTAAAAGAATAGTATTGCTTTGTCAAGAAAAAAGAAAAAAGGATGCGGCTTTATGCAAAAGCCGCATCCTCTTGTAATTATCAGTTATATGCCTCGCAGTCGATTCCGAGAGACTTCATATACGTATCGTAATATCCGAAGGATTTTATACTTGTGGTGGTTTTGTTAAGTACAACTCTTGTTGCTCCGTCAACGGTAGCGGTTACACCCGTGAAAAGCACAACCATTCCCGACGGATTCTCTGTTCCGAACTGCTCATTCCAGTATTTTGCCAGATATTCGTTATAATCGGTATTGTCAGACATAGAAGTCTTTTTGGGGGTGCAGAACGAAATCTGTGAATATGCGCCGCTTTCGTTTCTGGTAAGCGAACGCAGATAGAATGTTCCGTTGCCCGGATCTCTGCCTATCACGCCGTAAGCCGCACACAAGGTTCCGTCGGGCTGAGATGACATATCTCTTACGGACATATTGTTCATAACCTTTTTGTTAGGAATAATTATGGCCGAGCGATTAGGGTTGTCCCACGATATTTTTGCGTCAAACGCCTCTGAAATTGCACGGAGCGGAACATAAGTTCTGTCATTTACAATCATCGGCTTAACTTCCATTTTAATGCTTTCGGGTTCCGCACTCGGTTCACCGTTTTGGATTTTGTATTTGCCCATCATACTGTTTCCGATTGTAAGCGCCAGAAGCGTATCATAACTTACAATCTGAATATTGTTTGTATCGCTGAACCAATACACGGTTGCGTCAAGCGCCTCTGAAATTGCACGCAAAGGCATCATAGTCCTTCCCTCATATATAAAAGGCTCGTTACCTTCCTCAAATTCCAGCTTATTTCCGATTACAACGCTTGCATCGCCCTCGGCAAACGCAGTCACCGATACAAATGTGCCCATCAGACATACTATTAAAAACGCCGCAAATGCTTTTGTGTACTTCATCATATAAATTCAGCCTTTCTACTCACATAAATTTAGTATTTTACGCTCTCCCCCGTGAGTCGGGCAGAACAGATTTTATCGCATCTGCAAGTTTGCAGACAGCAATGTGCGATATAATAATTATATTATATCGCACATTGAACCGAAATGCAAGATTAATATTATAAATTTTTTATTAACCGTGTTACAATAATATACAATTATCCGTATTTATCTGTCAGATTTGATATCTGTCCACAAAGTCTGCATATAAAGATTTGCCTCATCGGAAAGATTGCGGAATATTGTTGTATGATTATTTAAATAATCCTCATCGGGATATGATATTCCGTCCTCTTTTACTTCATCATCCAAAAGCTCATACGCTCCGCTGTTGGGCGTTGAGTAACCTATGTAATCGGCAACCGCATATGCAACCTCGGGTTCGCACATAAAGTTAATGTACATTTCCGCCGCCTCTTTTTGCTTTGCGCCCTTAGGAATACACATAGCGTCTATAAACATATTTGTACCGCTCTTGGGCAAAACAAAACCAAGATGGTCATATTCGTCCATCATACTTACGGCGTCTCCGGCATAGTACGGGGCAAAGGTCGCCTCACCCGCGCCCATTTTGTCAAATATCTCGTCCATAACATAAGCCTGAACATACTGCTTTTGCTCTTTAAGCTTCTCTGCGGAAGCACGAAGTTCTTTCTTGTTCTCGCTGTTCAGCGAGTATCCGAGGATACTTTCGGCAATGGCAAATGCGTCTCTCGGATTATCAAACATAAGAATCTGATCGCTGTAATCGGGATTCCACAAAACATCCCAATCTATCTCGTCTTCCGTCAAATCGGTTTTGTCTTTGTTATAGACGATTCCGACAGTACCCCACGTGTATGGAACGGAATAGCGTGACTCCTCATCATAGCCGGGGTTTGAAAATGTATCCATTATAAACTTTCGGTTCGGAATATTATCAATATCAAGGGGCTGAAGCATATCTTCTTTTATCATTCTCGATATCATATAATCCGACGGAATAATAATATCATAGCTTGCCGCTCCGCCTTTTAACTTGGCATAAAGCTCTTCGTTTGTGGCATAAGTGCTGTAGTTTACAGAGATTCCCGTAAGCTTTGTAAACTCTGCATTTAAATCTATCGTATCATCTTCTCCGTTTGGAATATATTCACCCCAGTTATATACGTTTATAGTGATATTATCGTTCTTGAACTTTTCGTAATACGCCAAATCCTCAACCGTTAAATCCTCGTCAAACTCGGTATTGAAGCCGCCGTTTGACATCATAAACATACCTGTCACAAGCGAAACAACAACCGCAGCGACGGCAACCCGTTTTACAACAAGCACACGCCTTGCCTTCTTTTCTTTCATATCGGCTTTTTTATGTTTATCACGGTTGCGCTCGATTATATTTTTGGCAACAAGCACAATAAGCACCACAACGAAAATAATGGTTGAAAGCGCGTTAATCTCAGGGCTTACCTTACGCCGCGTCATCGAATAAATGGTGATGGGAAGCGTCTGAGATGTCGAGCCGCTTGTAAAATAGCTTATAACAAAATCGTCAAGCGAGAATGTAAAAGCCATCAAAAATCCCGATAAAACTCCGGGCATAATCTCGGGCATAACCACTTTGAAAAACGATTTTACGGGTCCGCAGCCAAGGTCCTGAGCAGCCTCGTATATGTGCGGCTGCATCTGTCTGAACTTTGGCATAACGTTCAGCACAACGTACGGAACGTCAAATGTTATATGCGCAATAAGCAGGGTTTTAAACCCGAACTCAAAGTTCATACGTGCCTGAAAAAAGACAAACAAAAGCATAAGCGAAACACCCGTTACAATCTCGGGGTTCACAATAGGTATATTGGTGACCTGCATAACTGCCGCCTTTGTCTTTCTGCCCATTCTTACTATTCCGATAGCCGCAAGCGTTCCTATAACCGTTGCAGCGACCGAGGCACATATCGCTATTATAAGCGTGTTTCCGAGGGACTTTAGTATAAGTCCGTTATGCAGAAGCTTGCTGTACCATTCAAGGGTAAATCCCGACATAACCGAACGGCTTTTTGTTGTGTTGAAAGAAAACACAACCATTACAAAAATCGGTATGTACAGAAAAAGCAATACGATGCCCATATAAATTTTCGATAATTTCTTCATTGCATACCCTCCTTACAGTAAAACCCTGTCATCATCGCTTGAATCAAACTGATGCATAACAGCCATTATTATTAAAACAATTACCATAAGAATAAGCGAAATCGCCGCTCCTAAATTCGGATTGTACGAATTGCCGAGGAACTGCATTTCGATAAGGTCGCCTATAAGCAGGTTGCTTCCTCCGCCAAGCATTCTTGAAATTATAAATGTACTTATAGCGGGAACAAATACCATTGTTATTCCGGACATAATTCCCGGCAGACTGAGAGGAACAACTACGCGTACAAGCGCCTGCATTCTTCCGCATCCAAGATCCTGTGACGCTTCAAGCACGCTTTGATCTATCTTTTCCATCACTGAATAAAGCGGCAGAATCATATAAGGAAGATAATTGTATACCATTCCGAGGACGATTGCGCCTTGTGTGTTAAGCATCCTGAAAGGACCGAGGCCAATAAGCCCAAAAAGGTAGTTAAGAACTCCCTCGTTTCCGAGAAGCGTCATCCACGCGTATGTTCTCAGCAAAAAGTTCATCCACATCGGAAGCATAACTATCATAAGCATTGTACTTTGATTTTTTGTTTTCATTCTTGAAAGTATAAACGCAATCGGGTACGAAACAACAAGACAAATAACCGTTGCCACGGCAGCCAGCCAAACCGAACGCGCAAATATTCGCCCGTACTGAGCCGCATCCTTTATATGGTCAAGCGTAAATCCTCCGTCATCGCCGAAGAAGGCAAAATACGCGACCATTATAAGCGGAACTATAACAAATACCGCCATCCATATAAGGTAAGGCGCCGAAGCAAGCTCTTGCATTAATCCTTTTCTTTTATTCATATCATTCACCTAACCCTTCATTCTGTGCATAATATGAATATCATCCGGCCCGAAAGAAATTCCTACCTCAGAATCAATCTGAGCCGCCTTTGTTGAATGAACAAGCCAGCTGAACTCTGATGTATCAACCACCATCTCATAGTGTACGCCTTTAAATGTGACAGACCTTACAATGCCCTTTATTTTTGCATTTCCGCTGTCTGTAAGCGTTATGTCCTCCGGTCTGATTACCACGTCTACGGGCGCGTTCTCGCCGAAGCCGCTGTCAACACATTCAAACTCTCTTGCGCATATCAAGACCTTTCTGTCGCAAAGCATAATTCCCTCTATTATGTTGCTCTCGCCGATAAAATCGGCAACAAAAGCGTTTTTCGGTTCATTATATATATCAACCGGAGCACCTATCTGCTGAATATTGCCATCCTTCATTACAACCACGGTGTCGCTCATCGTCAAAGCTTCCTCCTGGTCGTGAGTTACGTAAACGAAAGTAATTTCAAGGCTTTGCTGAATGCGCTTAAGTTCAATTTGCATCTCTTTGCGAAGCTTTAAATCAAGTGCACCGAGAGGTTCGTCAAGCAGCAAAACCTTCGGTCGGTTGACCAAGGCACGCGCAATTGCAACCCTCTGCTGCTGACCGCCCGAAAGATTTTGAACATTTCTGCTTTCAAAGCCTTTAAGGTTCACAAGTTCAAGCATTTCACCCACGCGGCTTTTTATCTCTGTCTCGGACAGTTTTTTAACCCTGAGACCAAACGCGATATTTTCATACACGTTTAAATGAGGAAAAAGCGCGTATTTCTGAAATACGGTATTTACGTTTCGTTTGTACGGAGGCAAGTTTGTAATATTCTTGCCTTCAAAGATAACACTCCCTTTATCGGGACTAAGGAATCCGCCAATGATTCTGAGTGTGGTCGTTTTACCGCAACCGGAGGGACCGAGCAATGTAACAAACTCTTTATCCCTGATATCAAGGCTGATGTTGTTCAACACAGTCTCCTGTTCAAACGACACCACAACATCATTAAGGCTGACAATATTCTCCAATAGAGACTCCCCCTTACATATTAAAATTTAAATTTTTATAAAAATCACCCTGACTTGATATTAGCTGTCCGAACCCGCCTTAATCGGCGTAATTTCGAAATATTTTGATTTGTCGTCTTTGTCGGGCGTCAGGATTACCGAGTATTTTAACACCGTTTGAGCGGAAATCCACCTCTTAAAATCGGGTTCATATAGCTAACATCAGGTTAACTTTTCGCCGTAGATTTGCGGAAATAAATATCCGCAATCACTACAATACATTAATTTTTTAAAAAAGTCAATGCATTTATTAAACAGTTTTTACCTCGTCAAAAGTATTATTTTGTCATATCAAACAAAATAATCAGCTGCGCATATTGGACGAGTCGAATATATCAGACTTTAATATATCATTAAACATTGACATAATACTACTGCGCTGTTCCTCCTGCGGAATCTGCGGATTATAGCAATCGGTTATCACACCTAGGAGACCGTTGCAGATAAGAGATGTCATTTGTCTTACGGGATATTTCGGCTTCATCTGCTCGCTGCGCTTTATTATATATCCGTTTACCCTGCAAAAAATATGCTGATAAAACGCCGAGTACAGGTAAGGATTTCTGTCGGGCGAAATGGTTGAAAATAATTCAATATTATTATGGTAAAGATTTAAAATGCTGTCAAGCATATTATAATATCCGTAAAGGGCAATTCCGTTTGGATTATTTTTGCTTTGAAGCGAGTAATACTCCTTTTCGGCAACGGCTATATAGTCGCGGAATATATCCTCTGCCAAATCATATTTATCATCGTAATGCGTATAAAAGGTTATTCTGCTTGTTTCACCCTCTCTGCAAAGCTCCGATACGGATATTTTTTCAAACGGAATTTTGCTGCTGAGAAGTCTTATCATTGTATTTTTTAAATTTCGTTTTGTTTTGATTACTCTTTTGTCCTCCATAACCTAACGATTTTCCCCTTTCTGTACAAATAACGTTCATTTTTATCCTATGTGTAATTGCTTATTTTGCATTTTTAAGTTATTTTAACATATGTATAATAAAAATACAAGGTGTTTAGGAGAAATTTTTTAATTATGAATGATTATATAATAACCTGCTGTTCGACAGCGGATATGCCGCGCGAGCATTTTATAAAAAGAAGGATTCCGTATGTCTGCTTTCATTTTATGATAGACGGCAAGGAGTATTTGGACGACCTCGGCGAATCGATGAGCCTTGATGAATTTTATACAAAAATCAAAAACGGAGCAATGCCGACAACATCTCAGGTAAATGTAAGTCAGTTTGTCGATTTTTTTGAACCGTATTTAAAAATCGGTCTGGATATTCTTCATATATCCACTTCAAGCGGACTTTCGGGCGAATTTAATTCGGCAAACATAGCAAAGAATATACTCAAAGACAAATATCCCGACAGAAAAATCGAGGTAATCGACAGTATTTCGGGCTCAAGCGGTTACGGTCTGCTTGTTGACGCGGCGGCTGACCTGCGTGACAGTGGAAAGAGCCTCGGTGAGGTTTATGAGTGGGTTTTAAACAACCGCGGAAAGATAAATCATTGGTTCTACTTCAGCGATATGGCACATTTAAAACACGGCGGAAGAATATCCTCTGTCAGTGCTCTTGCGGGAACGGTGCTTAATATATTTCCGCTGTTTTATGCCGATGCCGAAGGAAAGCTTGCATCGCTTGAAAAGCCGCGCGGAAAGAAAAAGGTTTTAAACAGAATGCTTGTTCATATGCTTGAAAACGCCGAAGGCGGCAAATATTACAGCGGCAAATGCTATATCTCACATTCGGCGTGCTTCGAAGACGCAAAAATGCTTGCCGATATGGTACAGCAGGTGTTTGTCAATCTGACCGAGCCCGTAAAGATATTTGATATGGGTACAGTAATAGGCAGCCACGCCGGCTGCGGGGCAACAGCGCTGTTCTTTTTAGGAAACGACCGAAATGAACTTAAATAGTCGTATATCTATACATATAAATTTATATGTATAGATAACTTTCATAATCGGTTAATTTGTATTTGCATTTTTGTTTAAGTTATTTTAACATATGTATAGAAATATATAATTATCTGTATAAATAATAAATTCAGTATTATGCCGACGTTGTTCGGCGGAATGGAGTTTTATATGAGCGAAACCAATTACGTGTTAAGCTGTTGTTCGACAGCCGATATGCCAAAAGAATATTTTGACAAGCGCAATATTCCTTATTGCTGCTTTCATTTTATAATGGACGGAAAGGAATATCCCGATGATTTGGGACAGACTATGTCTTTTGAAGATTTTTACAGCAGGGTAGGCTCGGGCGCAATGCCCACAACCTCGCAGGTAAATGTAGGTCAGTTCATTGAATTTTTTGAGCCGATTTTAAAAGAAGGTCACGATATTTTGCATTTATCGTTTTCTTCGGGGCTTTCGGGCGTCTACAACTCTGCCTGCATAGCCCGCAATCAGCTTATTGAAAAATATCCCGAAAGGACGTTTGAAGTTGTGGATACGCTTTGCGCGTCAAGCGGTTTCGGCTTGCTTGTCGATATGGCGGCAGACCTGCGTGACAGCGGAAAAAGTCTTACCGAGGTTCGGGATTGGGTTGAAGCAAATAAACTTAAAATTCATCATTGGTTCTTTTCCACCGACCTTACGCATTATAAACGCGGCGGCAGAATCTCTGCCGCGTCCTGCATCGCGGGAACGGTTTTAAATATCTGCCCCCTTTTAAATATGGATAAAAACGGTAAACTGATGCCTGTCGAAAAGGTTCGCGGCAAAAAGAATGTCATCGAAAAAATTGTCGCGCGTATGATTGAAAACGCCGAAGACGGCATAAACTACAGCGGAAAGTGCTTTATTTCAAACTCGGATGCTTACGAAGATGCAAAAAAGGTTGCAGAGCTTGTTAACCAAAACTTTTCCAATCTTTCAGAGCCGCTGAGAATCAATTCTATCGGAACGGTTATAGGCTCGCACACGGGACGCGGAACGGTTGCATTGTTTTTCTACGGAAAGGAACGCATCTGAATTTAAATCAAAAATATATACCCATTTAAAAAAATTAAAAATTTTTTAAATGGGTATTGTATTTTATACAAAAGTGTGATATAATACATATAAAGAGATTGGTAAATCTGCTTACTTATCTTAAAAATAAATATCCCTGCTGTGTACGTGTTGGCGGCTATAATGTAAAACCAACAAATTATTTAAGGGAGCTTGTCTCCGAAGGCGGCGCAAATGCCTCATGTCATTGACATCCAGTGGACTTGTAATGTTTTCGGGCTTTTTCCCACCTGGACTCCAGGTTTTTACCTTAGGCTGCGTACGGCATTTGCGGGGCTTTATTATTTATATAAGAAATTCTTATATGTATAAAATGAATGTAATTTATATTATATATTGTGCAAAAAAACACTTGACAAATTCTTTATTTTAGGATATAAATATTAGAGTAGTATAAGTATATACAGGAGGCCTTTTTTTGCGAATTATTTCAGGTATCCGAAAGGGATTAAAACTCAAACCGCCCGAAGGCGCAGATACACGCCCCACTACCGACAGGGTTAAGGAATCTGTTTTTAATATTATACAGCCTTATCTCCCGGCGATGCGTGTGCTTGATTTGTTTGCGGGAAGCGGCGCACTCGGAATAGAGGCGCTGAGCAGACACTCAAACTACTGCGTTTTTGTTGAACACAGCAAGGCGGCTTATAATCTTGTAAGACACAATCTTGATACCTCGGGCTTTGACAAAAGCTCGGAAATTGCCTTTTCGGACGCTCTTATTTATCTCGGTTCTGCCGATGAAGCTTTTGACATTATATTTTTGGATCCGCCATATAATAAGGGCTTGATTTTACCCGTTCTTGAAGAAATCAGCAAAAGAAACCTTTTAAACAATGACGGTATCATTGTTATTGAGACAGAAAAGGGAGGCGAAAGCGCAGAGCATCCCGATTATAGGGTTATCAAACGTGCCGCCTACGGCAAAACGCTGATAACTGTTCTTATGAGAGGTGATATATAATGCGCATAGCCGTGTATCCGGGCAGCTTTGACCCTTGCACAAACGGTCATTTGGATATAATAGACCGTTCGTCAAAGCTTTTTGATAAGGTCATCGTTGCTGTTTTGACCAACAGTTCAAAGCACCCTACCTTTACCGTAGATGAAAGAATAAGCCTGCTTAAGTCGGCTTCAGCCGATTACGGGAATGTTGAGATATGTTCTTTTTCGGGGCTGCTTGTTGACTTTCTGCGCGAAACCGGTGCAACAGTTGTAATTAAAGGAATCCGTGCCGTCTCTGACTTTGAGTACGAGTTTCAGATGGCTCTTACCAACAAGGCTTTGTATCCCGCTGTCGAAACACTCTTTCTTCACGCAACATCAGAGTATATGTTCTTAAGTTCAAGCGTTGTTAAAGAGGTTGCAAGATACGGCGGCTCGCTTAAAGGTCTTGTGCCTGAAAATCTTATACCTATCATACATAATCGCTGCAGTATTGCTGCTGATAAAAAGCTGTAAAAAATACTTACTTTTTAGGAGGATACAATAATGGATGGATTAGAATTATTGGATGAATTGGAAGAGGTCATTGCGCAGGGTGCCGGGGTTCCTTTTTCGGGTCGCTGTATTTTAGAAAGAGATGAGCTTATGGATATCGTTCAGGATCTTAAGCTTAAGCTTCCCGATGACTTAAAGCAGGCAAAATGGATTAAAGAAGACAGACAGCGCATATTAAACGAGGCGCAGACCGAAGCCGATGAGATAATTAAGGCTGCAAACGAAAAGGGAATCTCGATGATAAACGAACACGAGATTACTCAGCAGGCTATGGAGCAGGCTCGTCAAATTATTGACAAGGCTAAGGCTGAAGCAAAGGAAATTATTGATTCTTCCTATAATTATGCCGACCGTCTTTTGGAAACCGTTGAAAAGGTCAGCGTTTCTTCTATGAAAGAGCTTGAACAGTGCATTTCAATTGTTCGCAGTAACCGCTCTGAGCTTCGCAGCAACGATAGTGCGTCGGTTGTAAACGAAGAGCCTCCGGCTGAAGAAGTTGAATAATAAAAAATAATTAAGACCGCCAAAATTTTTTGGCGGTCTTATTGTTTTTAATCATATTTTACGTTTCAGACACCACAATCAGCCTTACTCTGGAGGCTCCCGTTGTAGTTTCGTCTTCAAACACCGTACAGCTTAAATCCTTATACTGTGCCATTAAATCATCGACCGAAATCATAACATATTCCGAAGAAGAAACCGAGCTGCGCTTATAAACGGTTACTTTATCACTAAGCTTGCTTGTTTTATTGTTTATAACAATTTTATCAAACGAAACACTTGTAATCTTTCCGTTTTCGGCGTGCAGCGAATTCATTATATCGGGGGACGCTATGTTTCCCGATATTTTAACCGCGTCTCCCTTTGAGATGCTGAACTTTCCTCTTGTTGACACGGTATATCTGCTTCCGTCTGCAAGGATATCATAGCTGCTTGAATTTCCGTTGGTTTTAGCATATGTAACAAGACCGTATGTGTACGAATCATTTGTCACATTGTCCAGTATAAGCGTATCAATTGCACCCGATGAGTTTTTGTGCAGGTACAATATCTTTTTGCTGTCTATCTTGACCCCGTCAATTCTCGGGCCGAAGACTTTTGCGTATGCCGATGTATATGTCTTATCCGTTGTGCCAATATCCAATATATCCACATTTGACGCAATCGCCGATGAGCCTATTTTCTTTGAAGACCAGTTAAACGTTCCGCTTACATTTGCAGATGTGTTTACGTGCGAAAGCCGCGCGTTTCCGTTAGGAAACGAAATCTCTACGATAGAGTTTTTAAGTTCCGAATAATCCTTATCGGTTATATACTCGTATTCTTCGCCGTTTGGCTGCGCTATCCGCACATAATAGTTTGTAAAAGTATTAACATCACCGCTCGCGTACGATTTTGTTCCCGTTGCGGTAACGTATCCCACGCTTCCCGATGTCGCTGACGACGGCGATATAACATCTGCCGCCTTTCCGTCTTTTCCGAGCAAAATTGTTACAGAGTCTCCGTACTCAAATACTCCGCCCGAATAAACTTTATTAAACGCGCTTGCTCCTTCAAGCTCATATTCCTTGCCCGAAACGGTTATCGATGTGGGCACATCGCGGTTCGGTGAGGCTTTTTCGTATATTCCGCTGACCTTACTGCTGTATGCCAGAACCATATTCAAATCTTTTAAATAATACACAATATCGTTTGTCTGAATATCTGAAGCCTTAACTGACGCTCCGTCTCTTGTTATCTTTGTATCGCTTCCCGTATTCCACATCGACTGCCAGTTAGAGCCGGACGCAGTAACGGGACCTTCTACGTTTCCTTCTATAAATGTCACGTAGTCAACCTCTCCGCTGTCCGAAAGAGAAACTTTAAGCTTGTCTCCAAGCTCAAGCTCGCCTTTCATAGCTCCGAAGGTGGTTTGATTCTTTCCCTTATACGCCGCCGTACCGTCTGAAATTTCAACAGATGTCATAGAACCGTTTCTGTATGCCATAACCTTGTTATTAAGCACCGAATATACTATATATTCCGATGCGGCATTCTCATTTGCCGACGGTACAAATGCAATAAGCTTGCTTCCGTCCTTTATAACCGCGTCACCCTTCATACCTACAGAGGTTTTGTCAAAGCTTGTGTTTATTTTAAACGTTCCGCCGGTTGTAAACACTTCGTCCGAAGCAATAGAGCTGTCTTCTTCGCTTCCGCCGATTACCGTTACGTCATCCTTTACCTCTGCGTCAAACACGCTTATAAGCTGTGACTGAGAGTTCTTCATCTTGGTTTTCAGCGTGTTATATACAAGCTGAACAACCTGTCGGCGCGTCATATAATCACCTGCCGAGCAGCCGATGTTATCCGTCATATCAAGATTATCGGCAAGCCCTATCTGACCCGACGGCCACGAAACACCGAAATCCGCATTTGTGTATCCGAGAACGCGAAGCATCATTGTAACCGCTTCTTCGTACAGAACTGTATCCTCGGGTCTGAATGTCGCGTCGGGATAGCCGCTGATTATTCCGTTGGTAACGCCCACTCTGACATACGGTGCTGCCCAATGCCGATATGTCACATCGGGGAAGGGTGAGACCGAAAGATTTGTTGCTACGCTGTTTTTAAAGTTTGAGGCGTTGACGGCGATTTTTGTAAACTCGGCACGCGACACACAGTCGTCAAGTCTTAAGTTTCCGTCGGGGTCGCCGCTGATTATATTAAGCTCTGACATCAAAGCGAGGATTCCGCTTTGATAGTCAGCCGCACTGACCGCGGCAGGGCAGATACTGATTCCCGCCGCTATACATAATGATGTAACAAGTGAAATTATTTTCTTTAACTTTTTAAATTTTTTCATTCTAATACCCCTTTCCGGTAAAGCATTGATTAATCATATCGCAGTGCGTCTATAGGATTAAGAGCCGCCGCCTTTTTGGCAGGCAGATAACCGAATATTATTCCTATGCCGACCGATACGCCGAACGACAAAAGAATCGCACCGATTGACGGATATGTAGCCATATCCAAAAGCTTCCCGGCTATTACAGATACAGCCGAGCCGACAAAAATTCCTATTACTCCGCCTACTCCGCTGACCGTTCCCGCCTCGATTACAAACTGTGACATAATCGTCTTTCCTTTTGCGCCGAGAGATTTTCTTATACCTATCTCGCGCGTGCGCTCTGTAACCGATACAAGCATAATATTCATTATACCGATTCCGCCGACAAGCAAGGATATTCCGGCAATGGCAACAAGAAGTATCTTCATCTTGCCGACCATCTCCATCATCATATCAATCATTTCAGCCATACTGGTTGCCGAAAAATAGTCTTCATCGCCGAGTATATCAAGCAAACGGTTTTTAACAAGTTCCAAAGCCTGATCCACGACATCGTCCGATGCAGCGGTAAGTGTGTAGGATGACACCGTGGAAGATGTTCCGTTTCTCAGCGCCGTAGTATACGGAATGTATATTACATCGTCCGAGCCGTTACTCTCCGAGTCATCTTTTTCTTCAAGCACACCCACAACGGTGTAAGAAACGCCGTTAATTTTAATTTGATTGCCGAGGGCAGAGGTCATACCGAACAACTCTTTTTGTATATATGTGCCCACAACGCATACCTTTGAGATTTTTTCGATATCCATATAATCCAGAAATCTGCCATCGGTTACGTTAAGCTTCTTCATATCGGCGTATTCTTCGCTTACTCCCGTTGCATTTGTTGTAATCGTATCAGTACTGTCACTTGTCTTTACGGTTGCTCTTGCCAATGTTGCGGACGGTGATACACCGCTTAAAAGCCCGGGATTTTCGTCTCTTAGATTATACATATCCTCTTCTTTTACGGTACGGCTTCCGCCTCTGTCCTGAACGGTTATATTAAGCGTTGTTGTTCCCATCTCGTTAAACTTGTCTGATATCATAGATGTCATACCATTCATAAGACTGATAAGTATTATAACGGCCGCAACTCCGACGATTATTCCCAGCATAGTCAAAACCGAGCGTTTTTTATCATACAGAATATTGGCAAGCGCAAGCTCGAATGATTTTTTAAGACTCATTAGATTCGCCCTCCTCATCATCGCCCGCGTGCGCAACAGTTGCAAATTTTGTTATGTCCGGCTCTCCGTCATACACAACTTTACCGTCCTGGATTCTTATAACTCTTTCCGCCTGCGCGGCAATTGTATTATCGTGAGTAATCAAAACGATGGTATTTCCTTCTTTGTGAAGCTTTTTTAAAAATCCAAGAACCTCTTTGCCCGTCCGTGAATCCAGTGCGCCTGTCGGTTCGTCAGCAAGTATAATTGACGGGTCTCCCGCAAGGGCACGCGCAATCGAAACGCGCTGCTGCTGACCTCCCGATAGCTGGGCGGGCATATTTCTCGCCTTTTCACGAAGCCCCACACGCTCAAGCGACGCAAGTCCGCGTTCTTCCTGTTCTTTTTCCGAAAGTCCCGCGTACAAAAGCGGAAGTTCGACATTTTGCAGCACATTCAGTTTTGTTATAAGATTGTACTGCTGAAAGATAAACCCAAGCTTTTTGTTACGTATTTCCGCCTGTTCGTCATCATTCATCTTGCTTACATCTCTTCCGTCCAGAAAGTACTGCCCCGTTGTGGGAACGTCAAGACAACCGATAATATTCATACAGGTAGATTTACCGCTGCCCGACTGACCGACTATCGCAACAAATTCTCCTTTATATATAGCCATAGAAATTCCGTCTATTGCGTGAACCTCTGTGTCTCCCATATGATAAATCTTATATATGTCTTTAAACTCAATCAAAGGTGTCATTATCTGCCACCTCCGCCGGGCATTCCGCTCCCTCCTGCTCTTGAGCCGCCGTTACCTCCCGGCATTCCGCTTCCGCCGGGAGCTCCTCCTCCCGGTGCGCCGCCTCCGGGCATTCCTCCCATATCCGGCATCTGTTGATTATTGCTACCGGCAAGCGGTGTTACATAAACCGTATCACCTTCAGCCACGCCCGACTTGATTTCAATATAATTGTCATCGCTTATTCCTGTCTCTACCTGAACGGTTTTAAATCCCTCGGGGGCTTTGTCGCTGTCATCGGCTTTATCGCCCTTGATATAAACGGTGTTTCCTCTGTTGACCGCTCTCAGCGGAACAGCAATAACATTCTCCGCCTTTTCGACGGTGATGACCGCGTCAATATTCATTCCCGGCAAAATTTTATCATCAGCGTCCTGTATTCTTACCTTTGCCGGATATGTGGTAACTCCGTTTGTTCCGACGGTTCCGTTAACGCTGACATTCTCTACAATACCCGTGTACGTCTTGCCGTCAACCGCATCGGCGGTAATCTCTACCTCCTGTCCTACTTGAACCTTTTTTACATCAAGCTCGTCAACGCTGAGTTCAAAACAAAGACTGCTCATATCATATATTACAGCCAAAACATTTGAGCTTGAGGACGAAGACGCCGACGCAGCGACAGACGCTCCTCCTCCGTTTTCTATCTTATCGCCCGCTTTCTTCTTTTTTGATACAACCGTACCGTCTATAGGCGACTTAATCGTATAGTCATCAAGCTCTTTATACATTTTGTCTCTTTGCAGAAGTGCGTCGTCAAGCGCAAGACGCGCGCTTTTCAGCTTTGCCGCATAATCGTCACCGTCCATTTGCTCAAGCTTTGCGCTCTCTTGCTTAAGCTTTGCCTCTCTCAGCGATATTTCCGCGTCCTTTCTCTGCTTGTCAACCGAATCTGAATTTATCGTTGCAACAGTACTGCCGTCAAGCAGATAATCGCCTTTAACAACCCATACGCTTGAAATATCTCCGCTAACCTCTGCTATGACGGTTCGCTTTTCCGCCGACTCAAATGCTCCGACATCATTGCATGCATATCCGCCAATCATTGCGGTTACAGACTCGCCCTCGCGTACCGCGCCCGGATTTTCAACCTCAATTGTAACATATTTAACCCTCATACTGCCGACAGTCGATTCGCTTCCGCTGCTGACAGAGCTGACAGTACCCGAAAGAACCGTTCCCGAATCAACAAGTGTGACCGATGCGCTTTCTCCGCTGTAAATATTATCTGCATCCGAAGAGTTAAACGGAACTCTGACCTTTAGGTAGTCGTTATCCGTTATCTCTGCAATTTTTGTTCCCGCCGTAACCTTATCTCCGACCGAAACATACACCTCGCTGACCGTACCCGAGCTTCCCGCGCGGACAGTTAAATCATTAACTGAGTCAAGAGCTTCATTATATGTATTCTGCGCTTTTTGAATCGAAAGCGCATTACTCTCGTTTGTCTTTCCCGTTATCTCGTCCGTATGCGATTTCAAAGCCTTGTCATAGGCAATCTGAGATTTTTCTACTGCCAGGTCGGCGCTTTTAACGCTTGTTTCAACCGTTGAAGAATCAATCTTGTATAAAACCTGATCTTTTTTAACAATATCTCCTTCTTCAAAATCGGCGGTCAGTATCTCGCCCGTAACAAGCGGAACAACCGAATATTCGTCATTTGCTTCGATAGCGGAGCTGCCCGAAATGCTTTCCGAGATTGTTCTTCTCTCGGCTTCCGCCTCGGCGTCTGCCGACTTATCCGCTGCCTTGCGCTTATGTGCGCCGAAAGCCGTCATAGTTATCGCGGCAACAAGCACAATTGCCGTCACCGAGGATACTATCTTATGCTTTTTAATAAACGCCCACGCCTTTTTCCAAAAAGGCAGATTTTTAATTTTGCCGATAATCAGCTTAAAAAAATCCGCAATTTTAACAAAAACTTCTTTTAAAGGATTATTCCTTTTTTTATGCATACGCAACCAACCTTTCATATGATGCAATATCAACTCTCCCACACTATATTTTGACTTATTAATATTAAATTGTCAAGTGACAAAAAATAAATTTTCTGTGAACACTTTCAAAACAATTTATTATTTTTGTCTTTGCCTATAATTATATGTTGCAATACGCCTTAAAATATTTTTAAATTTAAAAACAGCGGTTTAATGCGTCAAACAGCAAAATTGGAATATAATGTATGTTACAAATGTGTTACAAAACATTTTTGGCATTGACAACCTCTCCAATATATGCTATAGTATAACTTGTTCTAAACACAACATATTGTGTTTGAGCCGTATATACATTGTAACAAAGCAAGTATGACTGAATAAATTATGCAGAAATCCGTAAAACCGACGGCTGAAACGAATTATTAATTTAAAGGGGGTAAAGAGTTATGAAGATAATTAAAAGAAACGGTTCGGAAGTAGTTTTTGACATAAATAAAATAACAAAGGCAATTACAAAGGCAAACGATGCCATCGAGTCCGAATCACGGATGACGCCGAGACAGATTGAAAGAATAGCCGAAAGCGTTGTTCTTGCCTGCGAGGTTCTCGGACACTCGCCGAGCGTTGAAGAGGTTCAGGATATGGTAGAGAAGCAGATAATGGCTCACGGTGCATTTGAAGTTGCCAAGGCATACATTACCTATCGCTACACAAGAACACTTGTCCGTCAGTCAAACACTACCGATGACAAAATCTTAAGCATTATCGAATGTAACAACGAAGAGGCAAAACAGGAGAACTCTAACAAAAATCCTGTTGTAAACTCGACCCAAAGAGACTATATGGCAGGCGAGGTATCGCGCGATATAACCAATCGTATTCTGCTTCCGCCCGATATTGTTGCTGCACATAATCAAGGCTTGATTCACTTCCACGATGCCGATTATTATGCCCAGCATATGCATAACTGCGACCTTGTAAACCTTGAGGATATGCTTCAGAACGGAACGGTTATAACCGGAACGCTTATCGAGCGCCCTCACAGCTTCTCGACCGCGTGCAATATTGCAACGCAGATTATTGCTCAGGTTGCCTCAAATCAGTACGGGGGTCAGTCTATATCGCTTGCTCATCTTGCTCCTTTTGTTCAGGTAAGCCGCGACAAAATTATCCGCGACCTGCGCGCAGAACTTGAAGAAGTTGATGTTAAGCTTTCAGCTGACGCATTTAACAATGTCGTTGAAAAACGTCTGCGCAGTGAAGTAAGCAAGGGTGTTCAAACGATTCAGTATCAGGTTGTCACACTTCTTACAACAAACGGTCAGGCGCCTTTTGTCACTGTCTTTATGTATTTAAACGAAGCCAAGAACGAGCAGGAAAAGAAGGACCTTGCTATGATAATCGAAGAGGTGCTTGAGCAGCGCTGCCGCGGGGTCAAAAACGAAAAGGGCGTATGGGTTACCCCTGCCTTTCCCAAGCTTATTTATGTTCTTGAAGAGGATAACATAAGCGAAGACGGCGAATACTATTATCTGACAAAGCTTGCCGCAAAATGTACCGCTAAAAGAATGGTTCCCGACTATATTTCTGAAAAAATTATGCTTCAGACCAAAATCGACAAAAACGGCGAAGGACATTGCTTTACCTGTATGGGCTGCAGAAGCTTCCTTACCCCGTATGTTGACGAGGACGGCAAGCCGAAGTATTACGGAAGATTCAACCAGGGCGTTGTTACGGTAAACCTTGTCGATATCGGATTATCGGCAAAGAAAAATATGGACGACTTCTGGAGGATTTTTGACGAGCGTATGGATTTGTGCCACCGCGCGTTAAAGCTTCGCCACGAGCGCCTTGAAGGCACCGTATCCGATGTTGCCCCGATTCTTTGGCAGCACGGCGCACTTGTAAGACTGAAAAAGGGTGAAAAAATCGATAAATACCTGCACGGCGGCTATTCAACCCTCTCTTTGGGCTATGCCGGATTATGGGAATGTGTATACAGCTTAATCGGCAAGAAACTGACCGAGCCCGAGGGCGAAAAGCTTGGGCTTGAGATTATGCAAAAGCTTAACGACTATACAAACAAATGGAAAGCTGAAGAGAATATCGACTATTCTATTTACGGAACTCCGCTTGAAAGCACAACGTATAAATTTGCAAAAAGCCTGCAAAAGAGGTTCGGCGTTATAAAAGGCGTTACCGATAAGGGGTATATTACAAACAGCTACCACATTCACGTAACCGAGAAGGTTGATGCCTTTAAAAAGCTTGAATTTGAAGCAAAGTTCCAGGCTTTGTCTCCCGGCGGTGCAATAAGCTATGTCGAGGTGCCGAATATGCAGAATAATATTGACGCCGTACTTGAAATAATGAAGTTTATTTATAATCATATAATGTATGCAGAGCTTAACACCAAAAGCGATTATTGCCAGGTGTGCGGCTGGGACGGCGAAATCGAGATAAAAGAACACGACGGCAAGCTTATCTGGACTTGTCCGCAATGCGGAAATACCGATCAGGACAAAATGAATGTTGCGCGCAGAACCTGCGGATATATAGGCACTCAGTTCTGGAATCAGGGTCGCACACAAGAAATAAAAGAACGTGTTTTGCATCTGTAAACAACGATAACTTAAATCACAAGGTGGATTATAAATGTATTATGGAGAAATAAAGGACTGCGACATTGCTAACGGAACGGGCGTGCGTGTCTCTTTGTTTGTGTCGGGCTGTACAAATCATTGCAAAAACTGCTTTCAGCCGCAGACGTGGGCTTTTGATTACGGAGAGCCGTTTACCGAAGAGACCGAGAATAAGCTGATTAAGCTGCTGGGCAGAGACTATATCTGCGGTCTGACCGTCCTCGGAGGAGAACCTTTTGAACCGTCAAACCAAGAGATTATTTATCCGCTTTTAAAAAAGGTCAAGGCCGTATATCCCAATAAATCCGTATGGATATATTCGGGCTTCACTTTTGAAGAGCTTACGGATTTAAATGCCTATCCGCATTGCGAGTACACTTTGGACATTTTGAAGCTTTCGGATATTTTGGTTGACGGCAGGTATGATGACAGCTTAAAAGATATATCACTTAAATTCAGAGGCTCTTCAAATCAAAGAATAATAGATTTGAAGCAAACCTTAAAAGAAAATACCGTAATAATAAAGGAGCTGTAAAACAGCTCCTTTATTACTCTGTAATCGATATATTCACTTTAAAGCTCATCTTTCCGAGGATAATAATATCTCCGTTTTTAAGCTCTTTTCTTGATATTCTCTCTCCGTCTATAAATGTTCCGTTGGTTGAGTTCATATCCTCTATGTAGACCTTTCCGTCAACAAATGTAAGATCGCAATGGTTTCCCGAGACCGCCTTATCCGAAATTATAAGGTCGTTTGTGTTTCTTCTTCCTATTGTTGCCGATTTTGAAAACTCAACAAATTTCACATCGCTGTTATTCTGTCCGGTAAATGATACCCTTGCCTTAGGAGCAGTCTTTTCGGGTTCCGGCGGCGCTGCCTCATCTTCTTCTGCGTTTTCCGCAATGTCCGCATTATCTTCGGCTGCATTATCTGCATCGTCTTCACCGGTCTCGGCGGAATCCGTTATTTCATCTGTGTTGTCATCGCTGTCTGCTTCATCATCCGTCTTATCCATTACATCAGCGCTGCCCGAAATATTGTTCTCTTCCGAATCCTCAGAATCTTCCGAATTGTCTGAAACGTCCGAGTCTCCCGAAGCACTCAAATCGGCATCCTCTTCCGATTCTTCATCGTCAAGTATACCTTCATCATCGGCTATATTTTCGTCATAAACTTCGCTATCATTACCGTTATTCGAAATGCTCTGAACAATTTCGTCGTCCTCGTACAAATCCTCATTTTTGTTTTTTACTCTCATAAACGCCGACAAAATAACCAAAAGCATACCCAAAGCCAGAATAATTATTCCGGCAAGCACAACATAGTCGATTATTTCAAGCTGACTCAGCGATGATTCGCTGTTAGCATTTACAGCGTATGCAACCTGAGATAAACCAGCCGAGACAGCCGAAAAAACGACAAATACTTTTTTCACATTAACCACCATAAGCCTTTCGTTTTATATAAAAGTGTTATTAAATACAAATTTTTATCAAGCTTTATACTTTAATTGTAACGGCGCAAATTGAATCACGAAACCTTGAATATTTTTTATGCTGAATGTTTTTATCAACAATCTTCATCATTCTGTCAAGCCAGTTTTGCGCGTCCGATGAGCGCTTAAGCGTTTTTTCGATTTGTCTTTCGTGGATATTTTCCCAAAAGCCGTCAGTACAAAGCAAAAAGCTGTCACCGGGTCGAATTTTCTCGGGTTTTGAGACCTCGGGGCTTATATCGCAGCCCGAACCCAGCGTACGTGTAAGATTATACCTCTTATTACTCTGTCTGATTTTGGGATAGCGTATCTCACCCGCCTCATAGAGGGCGTATGCCTCGCTGTGGTCGGGAGTGATTTCATACAAATACTTGTCCCGCAAAAGATACATTCGGCAGTCGCCTATGCTTCCCCAAACAGCGGCAGAGCCGTCCGTTAAAAGAACCGTCATCGATGTGCAAAGCGGAAGCTCGTTATTTTTAAGAATATCCGCGGCTTTGTCAAAAAAGTCGGGAACGGAGGATTTTGTAATAACACCTGTTGCTTCAAAGTCAGAGATAACCGATTCCGCCGCCATTTCCGCGGCTTTTGGCATTTCTCTGCCGTCCGCTATGACAAAACAGCTGCAATACTCGCTCTCCGACACTTTAATGCAATCGCTTATATAATCCTTTTCTCCCTGTCTGATGACCGAAGCATAATCCAAACCGCGCACTTCCTCTCTGCCTGCATTAAGACACATTTGCGCATCTTAATATATAACAACGCCTTTATTATACATTAAAGCAGAAAAAAAGTCAAATAAAATATTATAAACCGCTTAAAACGTCGTCTCTTACCGCGTCAACGTTAATCGTTCTCACCTTTTCGCGCAGGGGCAGAGTGGCTGACGGTGTGACCGAAAGCTCGTCTATTCCCATTGCCATAAACACCTCTGTCATAGACAGGTCTGCCGCAAGTTCGCCGCAGATTCCGCACCATATCCGTGCCTTATGCGCGTTTTCGGCTGTCATTTTAATCATTCTTAAAACAGCTGTGTGATGCGGATTGTAATACTGTTCAAGATTGGGGTTCTGCCTGTCTGCCGCAAGCGTATATTGAATAAGGTCGTTTGTGCCTATGCTGAAAAAATCAACCTCGCGCGCAAGCATATCGCTTATCATAACCGCCGCGGGGGTTTCTATCATAATTCCAAACTCAACCGCTGCGTCAAAGGGAATCCCCGCCGCCCGAAGCTCAGTTTTTACCTCGTTCAGTATCGCTCGCGTCTTTCTTACCTCTTCAACCGAGGTTATCATAGGAACCATAACCGACAGCTTTCCGTATACGGAAGCACGCAAAAGAGCGCGAAGCTGCGTTTTAAATATATCGCGTCTTGCCAGACATATTCTTACCGCGCGGAAGCCCAATGCGGGGTTTTCTTCTTTATCAAGATTAAAATATCCGATGTTTTTGTCCGCGCCTATATCCATAGTACGGATTATAACCTTTTTTCCGTCCATTTTTCGCAATACATTTTTATAAGCTTTAAACTGCGCCTCTTCATCGGGGTATGAATCGCTTTTAAGATACAAAAACTCGCTTCTGAACAAACCTATTCCGTCCGAATCGTTTTTTATTACGTTTTCTGTGTCCTCCTCGGCTCCGATATTTGAATATATCATTATTCTGTAACCGTCGGCGCTTATATTATCCATTCCCACAAGCATTTTCAGCCGCTCAAGCTTTTTTTCTTCTTCGGCTTTTCGGCGGACGGTGCTTTCCATAACATCGGGTGTCGGCTCTATATATATGCAGCCTTTGTATCCGTCCGCTATCGCCGTCATACCATCATATTCTTCCGACAACGCCTCTCCAAGCCCGATAATTGCGGGAATATTCATAGTATCTGCCAGAATTGCGGTGTGTGACTGAGCGGAACCGTATTGCGTTGCAAATGCAATTATATGTGATTTGTCAAGCTGAATCGTCTCGCTTGGGGCAAGCTCATCCGCACAGATAATTGTATTCTCGGGCACGCTGTTGTTATCCTTCGCTTCTTCCTCCGCACTGCTCATCAGACGTATCAGTCTTTCTGAAATATCCTTTATATCCGCGGCGCGTCCGTTCATATACTCGTTATCCATATCCAAAAGCATTTTTGAAAATTCTTCGGCCGTTTTTGCCACCGCAAATTCCGCATTTGTCTTTTCATCTGTTATAATCTGTTCCACTCTTTGAACAAAATCACGGTCGTCAAGCATCATACGATGAATTTCAAATATTTCTGCGCTGCTTTTGCCCGCCTCACTTTCCGCCTTTTTTTCAAGTAAGTAAAGCTCGCTTTTGGCACTGTCAGAGGCGGCCTTGTATCTTTTTATTTCAGCCCCCGTATCTGCGGCAGAGTATTTGTTAACCTTTGTCTTTGTCCGTCTTATAAATCTGATTTTACCTATTGCTATGCCGCCGGACACCGATTTTCCGTTTATTCTTACCATATTTAAATTCCCTCCGTTTTCATCTGCGGACGCTTGTGGTCAGCCGCATTTCACACTAAAAATATTTTTTCTTAAACATAAAAATTTATACATATGCCACACAAAACATTTGCGTATAAAAGTAAGATTTTTCGGCAAAATTATTTAAAATAATTTTAAAAAAGGTCTTGCGGAATCAATTCGCTTATGTTACAATAATAGTACAATAATTTAATTTCATTTACAAGAGAGGTGAGCAGAGTGGACAGCTGTGATAATTGCGGGCGAAGTAGACAGAATATAACAGACACTCGGGTTTCGGGCTGTGATTTTGTTATTGCGGCAGTTTACTTTGCACATAGCTTATTTCTGTAAAGTATTTGACCTTTCCCGACTCATTGTTTTTTGAATCAAACGATTCTGTTGTTTACGGCCTGAAATTACCATCAGAATATATAAAACGCAAATACATATGCGGCTTTGCCGCTCTTTTGTGTTTGTTTTGCTGCGGCAAAATTTAATCTTTATGCAACAGACCGCCCACAGCGATAATGCATATGATAAAATGTGAGAAAGGATGGTGTTACCGATGGACGATAATACAAACAAAAATTCCGAAATACTTGAAAACGGCTCTCGCGAGACTTTGGACAATACGTCTGCGCCCGATAAGGACGAAGCAACCGAAAATATCTCAAATTCAGAGCTTAATGATATCCTTGACCAGAATCAGGACGATTCTTCAAATGAAGAAGACAATGCGGAAGAACCGATACAAAAACCTGATTATGAGAAAGAAATTATAGATATTATACGCGGAAACGCGTCACCCAAGTATATGCGCGACAAGCTTGACGACTATCACGAAAATGATATAGCTGAGGTTTTGTCAAAGCTTACCATTGAAGAAAGAAAAAAACTTTACAGAGTTTTAACACGCGACAAGCTCTCTGAAATATTTGAATATACAGATGAAGATGACGCAAGCATATACTTAAACGAGATGGATTTGCGCAAAGCGGCGGCAATTATCTCAAGCCTTGATTCGGACACGGCGGTTGATATTCTGCGTGAGATTGACAGAAATAAGCGTACTGTTATCATAGATTTGATGGACGTGGACGCGCGAAACGACATTGCTCTTATTGCATCGTTTGACGATGATGAAATAGGAAGCAAAATGACCACAAATTATATTTCAATCCGCGAAAACCTTACCGTAAAAGAAGCGATGACCGAGCTTGTTGACCAGGCGGCAAAAAACGACAACATATCTATGATTTTTGTTGTAGACGATATGGACACATTCTACGGAGCAATCGACCTTAAGGACTTGATTATCGCACGCAGATATGATTCTCTTGAAGATATAATAATTACATCTTTCCCTTATGTTTACGGACAGGAAAGCATAGACGACTGTATCGAAAAGCTTAAAGACTACTCGGAAGACTCGATTCCTGTTCTTGATAACAACAATCGTTTGCTTGGCGTCATCACTTCACAGAGTATCATTGAAGTTGTGGATGATGAGATGGGCGAAGACTATGCACGTCTCGCCGGCTTGACCGCCGAAGAAGATTTGGCAGAGCCGCTTAAAGACAGTCTTAAAAAACGTTTGCCGTGGCTTCTTATTCTTCTCGCTCTCGCTTTGATTGTGTCATCGGTTGTGGGTGCGTTTGAGGCAGTTGTTTCACAGCTCACTTTGATTATGGCGTTTCAGTCGCTTATTCTTGATATGGCAGGTAACGTCGGCACACAGTCTCTGGCTGTTACCATCAGGGTTTTGATGGACGAATCGCTTACGTTTAAAAACAAGGTAGGGCTTGTTTTTAAAGAAATGCGCGTAGGTTTGTGCAACGGTTTGTTGCTGGGAGTGCTCTCGTTTGCTGCCATTGGGCTGTATATACACTTTTTTAAAGATAAAACATTTATGTTTTCATATGCGGTATCAGGGTGTATAGGTCTTTCGCTTATGCTTGCAATGCTTATTTCAAGTGCGGTGGGAACTCTTATCCCGCTGTTCTTTAAAAGAATAAACGTTGACCCCGCTGTTGCGTCGGGTCCGCTTATCACAACAATAAACGACCTTGTCGCCGTTGTAACATACTACGGAACAAGCTGGGTTCTGCTTATAAATATTATGCACCTGGCGGGTTAACTGCTCTTTTTGCCCTTCGGCTTTTAAGCCGAAGGGCTTTGTTCTATTTGACATCTTTTCGCATATAGTTTAATTATACAGTTAGACAAGCCGGAGGATTAATGAATGCGAAAATACAAAGCTTTTATTATTGATTTAAAAACTATATGCAAAAATGCTGCCGTGCTTACTCTCACGGCCGCGGTTGCGGCAAGCGGATTATACATTGCAAGCAAAACGTCTTTTTTTAATATCCGTTCACCCGAAAAAATTGTTACAAACAACAATCCGATAATCGGAGCGGTTGAAACCGAGCCGTTAAACGGAGCGGAACTTATGCACAAAGCATTTTCAACTCTTTCAAAAATTATAATAGGTTATGCCGCAGGCGATAACGAATCGCTTTTAAGGGCGTCGCTGCCGATTTATCGTGCCGCAACGTGCCGCGGCTCTGTTTTAATTGTATCACAAAACGATTCGGCATCTTCTTCCGCCGCCGAAGGAACTGATGTTTCGGATACGTCCGATTATACGGGCGAAGCGCAATCGGATATTCCCGAGGACAAGCGTGCACCCATTAAACAGATTGACGCCTCACAGCGGCTTTCAAACGGCGCGGTCGTTGCCATCGGCAACGAAACCTCTTACGGAATAGATATAAACAATATGCTCTCTCAAAAGCCCGATATAAATATGGCGGGCGACGGACCCAAGGTTTTAATAACGCATACTCACGCGACGGAAGCCTATGCAATGAACGGTGCGGCCTTTTACGACAAGACAGCAAGCGACCGAAGTGAAAACAAAGCTGAAAACGTTGTTCGGGTCGGAGACGAGCTTGCCGCCGTCCTTGAAGAAAAAGGAATAAAAACGGTTCACGATACGATTTTACACGATGTTCCGTCTTTTAACGGTTCGTACGCACATTCTTTAAGCACGGTAAACGAATATTTAAAAAAATATCCGTCAATTCAGGTTGTTTTTGACGTTCACCGCGATTCTATCGTATACGATGACGACACAAAGGCAAAAACAGCGACCCAAATTGACGGAAAATCGACGGCACAGCTTATGTTCGTTGTAGGCACCGACCAAAAAGGACTTTACAACCCCGACTGGCGCGAGAATATGAAAGCCGCAATACACTTTCAAAGCTGTATCACGGCAAAGTTTCCAAAGCTTATGCGGCATATAAACCTCCGCCGTGAAAGGTTTAACGGTCACACTACTCACGCGTCTATGATTATAGAGGTCGGCACAAGCGGCAACAGTCTTGAAGAGGCTGTCGTCGGAATACGCCTTGCGGGCGGCTGCATTGCCGATTATTTAAACACTCTGTAACATTAAATTATCATTTAACTATTGTAATTTTCTTTTATAAATGGTACAATGTAGATGAATTATGTTTATAAAATCTGCATATTAAAGAACAGGAGAATTACAATGCGAAAACTTTTAGCAATATGGGCGGCTAAAATTTCGGCGGTTGCCGGAAGGCTTATCGGAAAGAAATCTTCTTCTTCTCCCGGTGTTATAGCCTTAAAAATATGCCCGGATTTAATAAGCCGCCTTTCAAAAAATATTACGCACGGCGTAATCGTTACCTGCGGAACAAACGGAAAGACAACCACAAACAACCTTTTAAACACCGCTCTTTTAAAGTGCGGCTATACCACCGTCTGCAATAACCTCGGCGCAAATATGGTGGGCGGAATCGCAACCGCCTTTGCTCTTGCGGCGGATTTAAAGGGCGGACTTAAAGCTGACTGGGCTGTTCTTGAGGTAGACGAAGCATCAGCAAGGCGCGTATTTGCGCATATAAAACCAAACTATATGGTTATAACAAATCTCTTTCGCGATCAGCTTGACCGATACGGCGAGATTGATATAACCGTTAATCTTTTAAACGAAGCAATAGATATGGCTAATAATGTAAAGCTTATTCTAAACGGCGACGACCCTCTTACTGCACAGTTTGGTGATGGCAGAGACGCAAAATACTTCGGAATCTCAGAAAAAGTTTTGCCCCAGATTGACGAAACAAAAGAAGGTCAGTTCTGCGTCAAATGCGGTCACGAAATGAAGTATAATTATTTTCACTACAGTCAGCTTGGCGACTATTACTGCGAAAACTGCGGAAACAAACGGCCCGCAATTGACTTTGATGCGACAAATGTTAACCTTTCGGGTTCTATGAAGTTTACGGTTAACGGCTCTGTAAATATAGACGTTAACTACCGCGGCTTTTACAATATATATAACATACTTGCCGTATATTCCGCTCTGTCGGTTATGGGTATAAACACAGACGGGTTTAATGCAATGCTTGCCGATTATAAGCCGCAGATAGGCAGAATGGAGCTTATAGATTTGGGCAAGCCCGTAATATTAAATCTGGCAAAAAACCCCGCGGGCTTTAATCAGGCAATACAGACCGTTATGCTTGACAAACGCAAAAAAGATATAATTGTTGCGATAAACGACCTTGCAAATGACGGCAGAGACGTATCGTGGCTTTGGGATGTCGATTTTGACAAGCTCAGTGATGAAAATTTAAACACTCTTATCACAACGGGAATCCGCCTTTATGACATATCGCTAAGATTTAAGTATGCCGATGTAAAGGTTGATTATATAACAAAAAATATGAAGCAGGCAATCAATAGATGCCTCTCGACCGATTCGGAGGTATGCTACGTGCTTGTTAATTATACTGCACTTTATCCCACTCAAACAACAATGCTTGAGATAAAAAAAGAAATTGGAGGCGAAAAAAATGACAGATAAAAAATCACTTAATATAATACACTTATATCCCGACCTCCTAAACCTCTACGGCGACAAGGGCAATATTGCCTGTATGCAAAAACGCCTTAACTGGCGCGGAATTGATGCCGAAATACAGACCTGTACCAACAAAGATCACAGCATTAATCTTGAAACAGCGGATATCATATTTGTCGGCGGCGGCTCTGACCGCGAGCAGGAGATTGTCTGCGGTCTGCTTCTTAAAAAGAAGGCAGAACTTATAAATTATGTTGAAAACGGCGGTGTCTTGGTCGCGGTCTGCGGCGGATATCAGCTTTTGGGAAAGTATTATCAGACAGCGGATAAAAAAATTGAGGGTTTGGGAATTCTTGATATATATACAGATGCAGGCGACACACGTCTTATCGGCAACGTTGTTCTTGAATCCGAATTGTTTTCGCAAAAAATTTGCGGATTTGAAAATCACGCCGGCAGAACATATATCGGAAGCCATACCCCTCTCGGCAAAGTTGTGTACGGATACGGAAACAACGGCGAAAGCGGATTTGAAGGTGTAATATATAAAAACGTAATCGGAACTTATCTTCACGGTCCTCTTCTGCCGAAGAATCCTATGCTCTGCGACTATATTCTTACGGCTGCTCTTAAACGCAAGTATCCCGACTTTAACAAACTGAGCGAATTAAATGACGAGCTTGAAAATACGGCAAACAAATATATCGAAAACAGATTTGTAAAAAACAAATAAGTTTGTTCAGCAGGAGTAACCCACACGGAGCAGTTCTCGGCAAATTTGACAAATGGAGATTTTAAAAGCAGAATACGGAAAAAAATAGAAAATGAAGATGATAGAGAAGTAATCAAAGGATGCGTGAATTTTTAAGCGGTAAAATAGTCGTGGTGGATAGAGAGCAGGAGGATGAGCTTCGAGAGAGGTATAAAAAATATTTGGAAAATATCCTCCGGAGTCAGAGGACGAAATGTATTTATATAATATAAATAATGTTTTGCGGAGAGTGTGAAAAAAGTCTGTAAAAAAGATTCCTTCTGTAATAGAATATAAATAATATTATAGGAGGAATTTTTTATGGCAAGACGCAGACGAGAAAGAATGAGTGAAGGTAAAATGGCGTGGGCGATAATAAATTTGCACCAAAAGAATTATATACTACCGAACAGGCAATTGCAACTCTTGTGAGAGTATGTGAATTGTTTAAGGGATAAAGTATATTACTTCTTCACGCACATTACAAAATAACACATAAAAAACAAGGTTCTTGCATAAAGCAAGAACCTTGTTTGGCGGACGGGGTGGGATTCGAACCCACGTGCCGGAGTTACCGACAAACTGATTTCGAGTCAGCCCCGTTATGACCACTTCGATACCCGTCCACGCAACCGACTTATCTATTATATCAACAAAATCGGTTAATGTCAAGAGATTTTGTAAAAAATTTTTATTTTTTGCAATTATCCTCAATATTTTTCTTTTGCAGATTGTATCAGTTTCCGCATTCTATACTGATTTCGTTAAATACTTTAAGATAATCAGCTGTGGTTTTTTTATCTTTTTCATTTCCCGATACATCTATAATAGCGTTTCCGTCGTGCATCATAATTGTACGCGACCCATATTCTACCGCATATCTTAAATTATGTGTAATCATAACGGTTGTTATCTTATTTTCACTTACCACGCTGTCGGTCAGACGCATTACAATATCCGCAGATTTTGGGTCAAGAGCGGCTGTATGCTCGTCAAGCAAGAGTATATCCGGGTTTGAAAGCGTCGCCATAATAAGAGCCAGCGCCTGCCGCTGTCCGCCGGACAACGCCCCTGTAAGAGTCCCGAGGCGGTTCTCAAGTCCCATTCCGAGGGTTTCAAGGCGTGTCTGATAAAATTCCTTTCGCTTGTTATTTAATCCCTTTGTCAGATTATAGCTCTTTCCCTTATTATCTGCGATAGACATATTTTCAAATATAGTCATTGTGGGACAGGTTCCTTTTGACGGATTCTGGAACACTCGCGAGATTCGGCGTGCTCTTTTATAGTTTGCAAGCTTAGTTATATTCTCTCCGTTTAATATTACGTCTCCGCCGTCAGGTTTTATATCTCCTGAGATAATATTAAGCATCGTAGTCTTACCCGAGCCGTTGCTGCCTATTACGGACACAAATTCTCCGTCGTTTATATCTATTGAAAAGTCGCTGAAAAGATTCTTTTCATCTATTCTCCCCGTGTTAAATGACTTATATATGTGCGAAAGCTTAAGCATTGCCTCTTCCTCCTTTTACACCGCCCTTGCGTGATGTTAAATCATTAATAAGCAAGGTTGCCACAAACAAAACAGTAATTATAAGATTTGTATCGGACGAAGCAAGTCCGCTGCTTATCGCGGCGGTTATGCACGCCTTATATATTATCATTCCAAGCAGAACGCCTGTTGTAAGGCGCATAAATTTAATCTTTTTAAATATGGTCGTTCCTATTATAACCGCGGCAAGACCCATAACCATTGTTCCCGTTCCCGAAGTTATGTCAAACTGCATTGACCGCTGACAGGCAATAGAACCCGATAAAGCAACAAGGGCGTTTGAAATTGCAAGTCCGATAATTTTAATTGTTCCGGGGTTTTGGGCAAGGGTTACGACCAGACCTTCATTGTCTCCCACACTTCTAAGCAAAAAACCCGATTTTGTTGAAAGATACATATCCAAGGCAAGCTTTATAACTACCGATATTACAAATATGACTATTATGTACTTGTAAGTCAAAACAAATGCGGGCAGCGAATCAGGCAGAGAAAAAATTGTTACCTTACCCATTAAAAACTGGTTCGGCGCGCCGGCTATTCTGTAATTTATTGAATACAACGCCGTCATTGTAAGGATTCCCGCAAGCAGGTCTTTTATTTTAAGCTTAACGTGCAGAACACCCGTAACCGCGCCTGCTGCGGCGCCTGCTGCGGCGGACACAGGTAAACACAGCCACGGATTTACCCCCTTTAACATAAGCGCCGCCGTAACCGCCGCGCCGAGCGGGAATGTTCCGTCCACCGACAAATCGGGAAAGTCAAGTATCTTATAGCTGATGTAAATTCCAAGTGCCATAATTCCGTAAATAAGACCCTGCTCTAATATACTTATCAATATAGCGTTCATATTCAATCTTCTCCTGTCATAATATACGGGCGGCTTAAAAGCCGCCCATAGAATATATTATTTATTTTGATTTAACGTCATCGGGAATGGTTATACCAAGTGCCACAGCAACCTCATCATTAACAGTTACACTACTTTCTGTAAGCGTCTCATAAGGAAGTGTAGATACATCTACACCCTTTAACACCTTTCCGGCCATCTCGCCCGCCTGGATTCCGAGCTGTACATAATCAAGACCTGCGCAGGCAAGGCATCCGTTTTTAACCTGTTCCTCTTCAGAGCCGAAAACGGGAATTTTCTTTTCGTTCGCCTTATCAAGAATAATTGCAAGAGATGCGACAACTGTATTATCTGTCATATTGGATATGCAGTCAACATCGTTTAAAATTACATCTGCCGCCGCAGGAACGTCAGCCTTTTTGCTTATTCCTTTATCAACAATTTCAAATCCGTACTTCGGGGCAAGTTCTTTATAAACTTCAAGAGTGCTGACAGAGTTTGCCTCACCTGTTGAATAAAGAATACCTATCTTTTTTGCCTCGGGAAGTATTTTTCTGATAAGCTGAAGCTGTGCTTCAACCGGAAGCTGGTCGGAAACGCCGCTTATGCCGGGCAGAGCCTCTGTCTTTGATTTTGCAAGATTTGCCGCAACAGGGTCTGACACCGCATTGAATATAACGGGTATCTTTTTGTCATAGCAAGCCGCATACAAAGCCTGAGCAGAAGGAGTTGCTATTCCGCAAACCAAATCCTTGCCCGAATTTGCAAAGTTTTGAGCAATCTGCGTATTCTTTGCCATATCATCCTGAGCGCCTACAAATTCTATCTATAAATTCTCACCCTCGGTAAAGCCTTCGTTTTTAAGACCTTCTATAAATCCCTTGCGACAGTTGTCAAGCGACGGATGGTCTGATATCTGCGTAACGCCTACCTTATAAACTTTATCCGCTGTGCCGCCCGACACGTTTTTATCGGCTGTTCCGCAGCCTGTAAGCGCTGCCGCCGCAAGTGCCGAAGCCGCCGCGATTGAAATTACCTTTTTAATTACATTTGCTCTTCTCGTCATTCTCATCTTTCTCATCTTTCTCATCATTCTAATCTCTCCTTAAGATAAATTTAAATTATATCGGCATATAAAAAAGCCTCCAATCAAATAAGACCGAAGGAATCATAATTATCAAATCAATAACAAGTGTACAGTAATACACCAAAATTTAAATCTCATCATTCTAATCAATCTCATCTAATCTGTGGTTTTTTATACACGAAGAATTAAATGTTGTCAATAGTTTTTTTAAAATTTTTAAATATTTTTTTCTTCTTGTCTTGTTCAGAGCGCAAATAACTGGACAAATGCGGCAAAAAATGCTATAATAATTAACGGATAAAGGAGACTTACAAATGAAGGATAGCTTAATTTTTGAAAAAGACAGTCAGTATAAAATATTGCCGGTGACAGATTCGCACACACATATATTCCCCGATAAAATTGCTGAAAAGGCGCGGGACAACGTAAGCAAATACTACGAATCGTCTATGTTCACCTGCGGCAAGCTTTCAAATCTTTACAAAACAAGACAGGAGATATACAGCGGCAGAGCCGTAGCGAAACAGCTTGTATGCTCGCCCGCGATTACGCCGTCTCAAACAGCCGATATAAACACATTTATCGCATCAGTATGCCAAAAAGACGAAAGTCTTATCGGCTTCGGAACTATGCACAGAGACAACGAAAACTATAAATCAGAAATTTTGCGTATAAAAAGCCTCGGACTTAAAGGGATGAAATTTCATCCCGATTTTCAAAAGACAAATATGGACGACCCAAAGCTTATCGAAATTTATAAAGAAGCTGCAAACGCAGGGCTTCCCGTTCTGCTTCATATGGGCGACAAGATTATGAGATATTCAAGCGCTGACAAGCTTAAAAACATTCTTGACGCGGTACCAAATCTCAAGGTTATAGCAGCGCATATGGGCGGCTATATGCATTGGAGAGAGGCGTATGACATTATTCCCGTATGTGACAGGCTCTTCTTTGATATTTCAAGCACGCTTGATTTTATTTCTGCGGCGGACGCAAGGAAAATGCTTGACAAATTCGGAACGGATAAAGTTTTCTTCGGAAGCGACTTTCCCATATGTAACCCCGTTGAAGAGCTTAAAAAGCTTGATGCCCTCGGCTTAAATGAGGCCGACCGCAGACGCATCGAATATTATAACTTTGAAGAATTTATATCATAACAAAAATGTCTGAAAAGCTGTTTTGCTTCTCAGACATTTTTTATTAAATCTTTAACTACCTCGCCCGCGATAATCAAACCTGCCGCAGACGGAACAAACGCTGTGCTTCCCGGCACTTGCCTGCGTGCTGTGCATTTGCGTGCCGTTCCCGGCGGACAAACGCAGTTCTTCTTACAGCTTATCGCCATATCGTCAATCGGCGTAAGCGGCTTTTCTTTTGAATACACAACCTTAAGCTTTTTTATTCCGCGTTTTTTAAGTTCATAGCGCATAACCCTTGCCAGAGGGCACACCGATGTCGAATATATGTCCGCAACCTCAAATCTTGACGGGTCAAGCTTGTTACCTGCACCCATCGAGCATATTATAGGCACCTCTGCTTTTGCCGCGTTCACCGCAAGCTCAATCTTACCCGTGACCGTGTCTATTGCGTCAACCACATAATCGTACAAAGAAAAGTCAAATTTCTCTGCTGTCTCCGGCATATAAAAAGTTTTGTATGTGTTTATGACAACATCGGGGTTTATATCTTTGCATCTTTCCTCAGCCACATCAACTTTATACTTTCCGATTGTTTTACGTGTCGCGTAAATCTGGCGGTTTATGTTGGTAAGACACACCTTATCGTCATCGATTAAATCAAGTGTACCTACCCCGCTTCTGACAAGTGCTTCAACTGTATATCCTCCCACTCCGCCAATGCCGAAAACCGCCACGCGTGAATTTTTAAGTTTTTCCATTGCCGCCTTGCCAAGCAGCAGCTCTGTTCTTGAAAATTGGTTAAGCATAAATCTGCCCCCTTGTTTGCTGATTTAATAATTCTCCAGAAAACTGTGTCTGCCCGTACCGTCTTTATACGCAATTACGGTCTCAAGATTTACATTTTGCATACTTCTGAAGATATTGTTCTCTACCTGAGGATTTACCTTTTTTAAGTCCGCGATAAGATGCTTAATCTCCATCCGCTTAGAGCCTGTTCGGCTTGAGGTCAGGCACGCCTCTGACGTGCAGGTATCGGTAAACTTGCACGCGCACTGAATAAAGTGTAAATCGTTAAAATCGCGCCAGCGCTTTATATCATCTTCCCTTATATGATACATCGGTCTTATAAGCTCCATACCCTCAAAATTTGTGCTTTTAAGCTTGGGCATCATATTCTGAATCTGTCCGCTGTAGAGCATACTCATTAAAATTGTTTCTATTACATCGTCATAATGATGACCGAGAGCAATTTTGTTACAGCCAAGCTCCTTTGCCTTTGAATAGAGATATCCTCTTCTCATTCTTGCGCAGACATAGCAAGGCGATTTCTCGATTTTATATACCGCGTCAAATATTGTGCTTTCAAAAACGGTGATAGGAACGCCCAGCATACGTGCGTTGCGCTCTATAATCTCGCGGTTTTCGCTGTTATAACCGGGATCCATAACAAGAAAGACAAGTTCAAACCGAAACTTATTGTGGCGCTTAAGCTCTTGAAAGAGCTTTGCCATCAGCATAGAATCCTTTCCGCCCGATATGCATACCGCTACCTTGTCGCCCTCTTTTAAAAGCTCGTATTCATTGATTGCCGAAGCAAATTTTGAAAACAACGCTCTGTGAAAGGTCTTTCTGATACTTTTTTCAACCTCTTCGGTCTTGTCATTGTCAGCCGAAAGCCTCTCGCGCAGCCAGCCAATATACCCTTCTTTTAAACTGTACGCCGAAAACCCTTTCTCTCTCAGCGATTCGGCAAGGTCAAGGCTTACGATTCCCGATTTGCAGTACAATATTATATTTTTTGATTTATCAAGCTTTGCCTCATCAAATTCCGAAAGAGGAATGTTAACCGCACCGTCAATACACCCGTACGAGAACGAAAGCTCCTCTCGTATGTCTACAATCTGACAGTTTTCGGCATTTTCAAGCTCCGCCAATGTTATTTCATCTGTTTTATCCGTCATAAGTTTCACCTTTTGCATATTATTTCAGGCTTTGTCCCAAAGATCAATTTAATACGCCTTATTTAACATAATCAAATTCAACGCCATACATATGAACGGTGTCGCCCTCTTTGATTCCCGCACGCTCAAGTGCACGGATTGCACCGCATTTTATAAGCGCACGCTGAAAATACTGCATTGATTCATAATCGTCAAAGTTGGTCGAACCAACGATTCTGCGCACTCTTCCGCCCGTTACAACGTAAACACCGTCTTCAATCTCAACGCGAAGCTCTTCCTCCTGCGCTCTTAAATCCTCAAGATCCAAAATCTCATAATCCTCATCATCTTCTTCGGGAAGCTTTGACAAAAATTCTGCCGTATAATTCAAAACCTCACGGACGCCTTGCTTTGTAGCGGCAGAAATCTTAAACACTTTATATCCGCGCGACTCCATCTCAGCCTTAAATCTTTCAAAGTTTTCTTCAAACTGCGGAATATCGGATTTATTGGCTATAACTATCTGCGGCTTGTCGGCAAGCTTTTCGCTGTACAGCTTAAGCTCGTTATTGATAGTATCAAAATCTTCAATCGGGTCTCTGCCCTCTATTCCCGAAACATCGACAAGGTGAAGAAGAACACGCGTACGCTCTACATGCCTTAAAAAAGCGTGTCCGAGACCTACGCCCTCGTGCGCGCCCTCTATTATTCCCGGAATGTCGGCAATAACAAAGCTTACTCCCTCGCCAAGGTTAACAACGCCGAGGTTCGGTTCAAGAGTGGTAAAGTGATAGTTTGCTATTTTGGGTCTCGCGTCGCTTACCATTGAAAGGAATGTTGATTTTCCCACATTGGGAAAGCCCAGCAAGCCAACGTCCGCTATAAGCTTAAGTTCAAGCGTTACCTCGCGCTCGTCACCGGGCGCGCCGGGCTTTGCGAACTTGGGCGTCTGCCTTGTCGAATTTGCAAAGTGTACATTCCCCCAGCCGCCGATTCCTCCGCGGGCAACAACCATTTTCTGACCCTCTGTTTTTAAATCACAAATAACTTTTTGCGTTTCTGTATCCCTTATAAGAGTTCCGACGGGAACTTTTATCTCAAGGTCAGCGCCGTTTTTGCCGTTTCGGTTTGCATCACGACCGCTGCCGCCGTTCTCGGCGGCGTACTTGCGCTTATAACGGAAGTCAATAAGGGTATTTACACCCTTGTCCGCAACAAAGACAACGTTTCCCCCTCTTCCGCCGTCGCCGCCGTCTGGCCCGCCGGCAGCCACATACTTTTCACGGTGAAACGTAACCGCTCCGTTTCCGCCGTCGCCCGCTTTTATAAAAATTTTAGCTATATCTGAAAACATATGTCTCCCTCCGTCTTCACAATATTTGGTCATAATGATAAAATAGGGAACTTGCAAAAGCTGCAAATTCCCTACACCGTTTGATTTATATTATTTTACTGAGCAATATCGTAAACAGAAACCTGCTTCTTTGTCTTGCCCTTACGTTCAAACTTAACCTTTCCGTTAATCAACGCAAAGAGAGTATCATCACTGCCCTTACCTACATTGATACCGGGGTGGATTTTTGTACCGCGCTGACGAACGAGAATGTTGCCTGCCAAAACGTGCTGACCGTCGCCCTTCTTGACGCCGAGACGTTTCGACTCGGAATCTCTGCCGTTTTTGGTACTACCCATACCTTTCTTATGAGCCATTTTATATCACTCCTTTATATTCAGATTAAAAGAATTATGCGCATATCTTACGCATTGATAGCTGTGATTTCAACCTTTGTGTAGGGCTGTCTGTGACCCTGCTTTTTGTGATAACCCTTTTTGGGCTTGTACTTGTAAACGATAATCTTCTTGTTTTTACCGTTCTTTGCAACAGTAGCAGTAACGCTTGCGCCTTCTACATAAGGAGCGCCAACCTTAACGCTGTCTCCGCCGACAACAAGAACCTTATCAAATGTAACGGTCTCGCCTTCCTGAACGCCGAGCTTCTCAACGAAAACAACATCGCCCTGCTCAACCTTGTACTGCTTGCCGCCTGTTTCAATAATTGCGTACATAATCGTAATCCCTCCTATTACCCAAGACTCGCCATTCGGGTGAACGTAAGTTCTTAAAAAAACATACCCTTTCTGTGCGGTTACCGATATATTGTATCATAACAAATTTTGTTTGTCAACAGTTTTAAGCAAATTTTTCACCGTTTTTTACTAAATTTCAGTATTTTTTTGTTTGACACCGCATTCTGTATCAAAATTGCTTTTTTAAAACCGCGCGAACATAATTAATACACTCAAACGCAGTCATTTCACCGTCCGACGAATTAAAAAATCTGCTTTGTATTTCCTCGGGATTTAAAAATTCGTAAATTAAAAAGCCATACCCTTCAAGAAGTTTTTCAAGCTCGCTGTAACCGAAACAGGATTTCATCGGTTCTCCGCTTTTATCTGCCATCTCAATCATATTTTTAACCCTCGGCACGCCTGAAGAAAACAAATGTGCGTTGGGCAGGTCAAATATCACTTCACTTCCGTCCGGCAATATTTTGCAAAGAGTGTCAAAAAGCTCTCTCACCTCTTTTGCCGAGAGATAATATAAAAGCCCCATACACGATACAACCGTTTTCTTATCTTTATTAAATCCGTTTTTTAAAAGAATATCTTTAAGACTTCTCAGCGATGCCCCGGCAGGTATAAGTTTTGTGTTTGAGGGAAGTTCGTATCCCGCACGGCGAATACGCATAAGCTTATCCGATATCCGTTCTTTTTTGTCGACCTCAAATATATTTATGTCATATTTGTTTTTAAGTGCAAAGGTGTCATAGCCGCTTCCGATTATCACATATTGCTCTGCTCCCGTCCGAACGGCGGATTTTACCGACTCATCGCAGAATACAGCTCTGGCATACGGCGTGGGCGCAAGATATGTCCTTACATATTTATCAACATCTTCTCCGCTGTTTTTAATATAGGTTTTTATCCGCTCAAACTCTTCATCCGTAAAAAGCGAGCGCGCAATTTTATCGCACATCATATTTTCGTTGCCGCTTCCACCGATATACGCCCTTGCAAAGGCTGACATCAAAGCTGTAAGACTTGCGTCTTGCCGCAGCATAAAACGCGGCACTGACCCGTTCCCTGCATAATACTTTGGCAGTGAGGGCATACGTAAAATTTTGTCTTTTTCACATTTTCCGCCTCCTCATCATTTTAATGCAGCGTTCCTTTAAGAATTGTCTCGGCGCTTACCCCAAGCACCTCAGAAAGCTCTGTCACGCACGAAACATCCGGGAAGCCGTTGCCTGTCTCCCACTTTGACACTGTCTTTGGCAAAACGCCCAGTCTGTCCGCAACCTGCTTTTACGTCATTCCCCTTGATTTTCTTAAATCGCGCAAAAGCTCTCCGTTTTTGCTTAAATTAATTTTTACTCACCTCTTTAGCCTAAATTATAAATCAAATTTTTAAAAAACGCAATCCACTATCCGTTCACAAATAAACTTCTTCTTATATTAATCATTTATTTTTAATTATGCGAATATAAATAAAACATACGCGGAATATGTCCGCAAAACAAAACACTTGCCGCACCGCGGCGGAATGGAGCAGACTATGGAAGAGAGCACAAGAACACACACCGTTAAAATAGACAACCGCAAACAAATAACCGTCACCGCAGTTGACGATGTTGAGAGCTTTGACGAAGAGAAGGTTGTGATTGTGACCGAAATGGGAACAATGACGGTCACGGGTGCGGACTTCAGGATAAGCCGCCTGAATGTTGACGACGGTCAGCTGATAATCGACGGCGATATAGACGAAATTCAGTACAGCGACACAGTACGCGATGACTCAAACCGCGGCTTCTTCGGCAAACTGTTCAGATAAGCCGCACCAAACGAGGTGACATAAAATCTATGCAAATTACCTTCGGTCCGGATCTCGGCTACTTTATGCAGTCGTTCCTTCTTGGAATAATACTGGCTTTTTTATATGATATAATCAAAACCTTTCGCAGAATTTTACATTCGGGCGATATAGCGATAAATATTCAGGATATTATTTTTACCGTTATATCGGGCATACTTATTATTGCCCTGTCTTATCTTAAGAACAACGGAAGGCTGAGGGTGTACAGTATAATAACCGCGGCGGCGGCCTTCGGAATCTATCGGCTTGTCATAAAGAACCGTTTTGTAAATCTTATGACGGCTGTATATTCGGTTGCCGCAAAAGGTGTTTTTACCGCCGCAAAAATCGTTACATATCCTTTTAAATTAATCTGTACACATATGCTTTATCCGCTTATTTCGGCAATAAAATCACTTATTAAACGCGCAGTTGACAGACCTCATAAATTTAGAGCAAAAAGAAAGTCATAAAATGTTGATTTATTTGCATACGCGGTCATTGACAAATTAATTTTGATAGTATATAATATTTATACAGTGGTTTTTTATATTCATTTATAAAATTGCCGCTGTTTGTAAATATTAATTAATGTCGGCTGCGGCAAAGAGGTGACATATATGGATAAACCGAATAGCGAAAAATCCACCGGGAAAAATCCTGCCGCAAAGGCTTCATCAAAGGTTAAATCCGGATACACTTATAAAAAAGACCCGAAAAAGCTTGCCGTATGGGCAGTTGTCGTAATTATCGGTCTTTCCCTTGTCTGGACCTTGATTTCACAGCAGTTTACAATAAACGCAAAGAACAAAGAGATTGACGCGCTTGACAGTAAGATTCAAGAGGTTCAGCAGCAATCGGACAATCTTAAGCAGCAGGTTGACAATCTGCAAAACCCCGAATATATCGAACGCATAGCCCGCGAACAGCTTGGTCTTGTGCGTCCTAACGAGAGGGTCTTTGTTGATTCTAATAAAAGTGAAGATAATAGCAATAAATAATATATACATATGAGGAGAAATCCTCCGGGAAGGAATAAGTTTAAATATGCAGGTTGAAGTAGGAACAGTTTTAGAAGGTAAAGTAAGCGGCATCGCGGCTTTCGGCGCGTTTGTCGAGCTTCCTGACGGAAAGACGGGGCTTGTACATATTTCAGAGGTCTCGACTGAATATGTAAACGATGTTAAAGACCACCTTAAAGAAGGTCAGACAGTTAAGGTTAAAGTCATCGGTACAAACAACGGTAAAATCAGCCTCTCTATCAAACAGCTGATGGCAGAAAGTTCTGCCGCAAAAAGTGATAAACGAGACAAAAAAGGGCGCAGACAGAGCGCAAAGAAACACGAAACCGATTTTCACAAACCGCCCGAAGAATTTGCCTTCGGCAAACGTTCGTCCGATATGAGCTTTGATGATATGCTTCAAAAGTTCAAGCAGGACAGTGATGAAAAATTTCAGGATCTAAAGAGAAGCAACGACAGCAAGCGCAGCGGCGGCTATAAACGCTCGTATTAATCTGCGTATGACCGAATTTAAATTGAATATGAGGTGAGAACTATGCCCGTAGTAATGTGGCTTATTGTAGCGCTTCTGCTGGGAATTATCGAAGCGGTTACAACCGCTTTGGTTTCCGTCTGGCTTGCAATCGGCGCGGTCTTTGCGGCAACGGCCGCCGCTTTCGGGGCAGAAACGTCAACACAGCTTGTCATTTTTCTTGTTGTGTCTTTTATTCTTCTTTTGTGTACGGCTCAGCTGTGCAAACGTTTCAGACAGACGAAAAAAATACCCACAAACGCTGATATGTTGATTGGCAAAACAGGTGTTATTGTTGAGGATACAGACCCCATTTTGGGCAAGGGTGAGGTTAAGGTAGGCGGACAAACCTGGTCGGTGCAGGTTCGCGATGAGCAAAATGTTTCCGCGGGCACAAAGGTAAGGGTTGAAGAAATTGCCGGGGCACATCTCGTTGTATCCGTTATAAACGAAGGTGAGTTTAAAGAAAGCGAGGGAAAATAAATGCCGTTATTAATTGGTATTTTGATACTTTTAATTATTGTGATAATTTCAAACATCAAAATCGTTCCGCAGGCGCACGCTTATATAGTCGAAAGGCTCGGTGCTTTTCACGCTACCTGGAGCGTAGGTCTGCATTTTAAAATTCCTGTGGTTGAAAAAGTTGTTAAAAAGGTAAGCCTTAAGGAACAGGTTGTTGACTTTCCGCCGCAGCCCGTTATCACAAAGGATAACGTAACGATGCAGATAGATACCGTTGTGTATTTTCAGATTACCGACCCGAGGCTTTATACCTACGGGGTTGAGCTTCCTATGTCGGCTATAGAAAATCTTACGGCGACCACTCTGCGCAATATAATCGGAGATATGGAGCTTGACGAAAGCTTAACGTCAAGAGATATAATCAATACAAAGATGCGTTCGATTCTTGACGAGGCAACGGATCCGTGGGGTATAAAAATCAACAGAGTAGAACTTAAAAATATCATTCCCCCGGCGGGCATCCGTGAGGCAATGGAAAAGCAGATGAAGGCAGAGCGCGAACGCCGCGAAGCAATTCTGCGTGCCGAGGGCGAAAAGAAGTCAGCTGTTCTTGTTGCAGAGGGCGAAAAAGAATCGCGTATTCTGCAGGCAGAGGCAGAAAAACAGTCTCAGATTCTTAAAGCCGAGGCAGAAAAAGAAGCCGCTATCAGAATCGCCGAAGGTGAGGCTCAAGCAATACTTGATGTGCAGAAGGCAACCGCCGAAGGACTTAAAATGCTTAATGATGCTTCTCCGTCAGAAGCGGTTATCGCCATTAAAAGTCTTGAAGCATTCGCCAAGGCTGCCGACGGAAAAGCGACAAAGATTATTATTCCGTCAGAGATTCAGGGGCTCGCGGGTCTTGTAACTTCTATTAAAGAAATCGCTGAGGACGCAGGCAATAACAACGATTAATCTTGTTGACTGCAGCCGATATTTTAATCTGCTGCAGCCGTCAATTTTATAAAACATACGATACTATTAAACGAATTTACAGGAGGTACTTATGTCAGGACATTCCAAATGGGCTACTATTAAAAGAAAAAAGGGCGCTATAGACGCAAAAAGAGGTAAAATATTTACAAAGATCGGCCGCGAGCTTATGGTTGCGGTAAAAGAGGGCGGACCCGACCCGGATTCAAACTCTAAGCTTCGCGATGTAATCGCAAAAGCAAAGGCGAACAATATGCCCAACGATAACATTCAAAGAAGCATCAAAAAAGCTTCGGGCGAGGGCAACGCAAATGATTATTTTGAGATGGTTTACGAGGGTTACGGCCCCTGCGGAATCGCAGTTATCGTAGAAACCCTTACAGACAACAAAAACAGAACCGCGGGTGACCTTCGTCATTACTTTGACAAAAACGGCGGAAACCTCGGTCAGACGGGTTGCGTAGGTTTTATGTTTGACAAAAAGGGTCTTATCGTAATAGAAAAGGCAGACAACATAGACGAAGATACTCTTATGATGGACGCACTTGATGCCGGGGCGGATGATTTTAATGTAGAAGACGATTGCTATGAGATTATGACATCTCCCGAGGCTTTCAGTTCAACACGTGACGCACTTGACGCAAAAGGCTATAATTTTGTTCAGGCAGAAATCAATTACATTCCGCAGACCACATCTTCAATCGATAATGAAGAAGATGCAAAAAAGATGGAAAGACTTATCGATATGCTTGAAGAAAACGACGATGTTCAAAACGTATATCACACCTGGGAAATGCCCGATGATGCTGAATAATTGATAAAAGTTATAAAATAAGCGATGCATTTTGATTTAAAATGCATCGCTTATTACTTTAACCTGCATTAAGACCGTTTTTGTCTATAGGCTCTGTTTTCGGAGTTTCGAGTTTGTGTACCTCTTCTGCCTTTCTGTTTATATTATAGGTCAGCTGAGGTTTGGTCTTTTTTTCTACGCACTCACGCGTTACAACCACCTTTTCAATCGTCGGATCTGACGGAATACTGTACATAATATCCAGCATAATATCCTCTAAAATCGTTCTTAAGCCTCTTGCTCCTGTTTTGCGCTCTGCGGCAAGCTTGGCTATAGCCGAAATCGCATCGGGCTCAAACTCAAGTTCTACATTATCCATTGCAAGCAAAGCCTTATACTGTTTAACGGGCGCATTCTTCGGCTCTGTCAGTATAGAGCAAAGCGCATCTTCGTTAAGTGAATCAAGCGTGGTAACAACCGGAAGTCTGCCGATAAGCTCGGGTATAAGACCAAATTTAAGCAAATCGGTAGGCTCAAGCTGTTTTAAAATATCGCCGCGGTTCTTATCCTTCTTGCTTTCAACCTTTGCGCCGAAGCCGAGGGTTTTACTGTTCACACGGCTTTCAATTATCTTATCGATTCCTTCAAACGCACCGCCGCAGATAAAGAGAATATTTGTGGTATCTATTTGAATAAATTCCTGCTGAGGGTGCTTTCTTCCTCCTGTCGGCGGAACGGAAGCAACGGTTCCTTCAAGAATTTTAAGAAGCGTCTGCTGAACCCCCTCACCACTGACGTCACGGGTAATTGACGGATTCTCTGACTTTCTTGAGATTTTGTCAACCTCATCTATATAAATTATTCCCTTTTCGGCAAGCTCTATATCATAATTTGCCGCCTGAATAAGCTTAAGCAGAATATTTTCAACATCCTCACCCACATATCCCGCTTCTGTCAAAGATGTTGCATCGGCAATAACAAAAGGAACATTAAGCATTTTTGCAAGGGTCTGGGCAAGAAAAGTTTTGCCGCAGCCGGTAGGACCGATCATCAAAATATTGCTTTTTTGAAGTTCTACCTCTCCTGCCGCCGCCGAATTTGAGAAAATACGCTTATAGTGATTATAGATTGCAACACACAAAGCTTTTTTAGCCGTTTCCTGCCCGATTATATATTCGTTAAGAAAGTCGTGAATCTCGGCAGGCTTCGGAATGTTCTTCAAAGCCTCTGCATCAAATTCGTTTAAATCTTCTTTGAATATTTCAACGCACAGTTCAACACATTCATTGCAGATATACGCACTCGGCCCCTCAATCAGTTTTTTAACCTGACTTTCGGTTTTGCCGCAGAAAGAGCATCTGCACACTTTACTTTCATCAATTTTATTAGGCATAGGCTAACTCCTATCTATTGGTTACAATTTTGTCAATGAGACCGTATTTAACGGCTGTCTCTGCATCCATAAAGTTGTCGCGCTCGGTATCTGCCTTGATTATATCAAGCGGCTGACCCGTATTTTTGCTTAAAATATTGTTCAGGTTTTCTTTTATCTTAAGCATTCTTTCAACGTGAATCTGCATATCGGTTGTCTGACCCTGGGTTCCGCCCAAAGGCTGATGAATCATAATCTCGCTGTTGGGCAAAGCAAACCTTTTACCCTTTGCGCCGGACGAAAGCAAAAATGCACCCATAGAAGCCGCCATTCCGACACAAATCGTGGATACATCGGCTTTGGTATACTGCATTGTATCATAAATCGCCATACCTGCCGTAACCGAGCCGCCCGGGCTGTTTATATAAAGGTTTATATCCTTATCGGGGTCCTCGCTGTCGAGGAACAAAAGCTGAGCCACAACAAGGCTTGCGGTGGCATCGTTAACCTCATCCGAAAGAAATATGATTCTGTCTTTTAAAAGACGGGAAAATATATCGTATGAACGTTCGCCGTGACCAGTCTGTTCGATTACATATGGAACCAAACTGTTTCTGAAATTATAGTTATCCATAAATCTTCATTGCCTTTCTGCCCGATTATTAAATCAGTTGATACTTCGGGCAAATACCAACAAGGGCTGACTTGGATAATATATCCAAGTCAACCCGCAAATATACGCCTTTTGCGCGGTTTATTTAAAATCTGCGTTGTCTATCAGGAACTTAATTGTATTACGAGTTTTGATTCTCTCTTTTACGTCGTCTTCGGAAACGTACTTTTTGATATCTTCAACCTTCATACCGTTCTGCTCTGCCATATCGTCGTATTCCTTGCTGACTTCCTTATCGGATGCAGTTATGTTTTCTACCTGGCATACTTTTTCAAGAACAAGCGATGTCTTAACATTCTTCTCTGCATCTGCCTTAAACTGCTCTTTTAAAGAATCAAGCGTTGTACCCGTATACTTCATATACTGCTCAAGGTTAAGACCCTGATAACGCATCTGCATATCAAAATCTCTGATCATCTTGTCAATCTGGCTGTTAATCATTGCCTCGGGAATATCAATCTCGGTTGCATCACATACAGCTTTAATAACATTCTCTTCGGTTTCGTGAGCCGCCTTCTCTTTACCCGCCGCCGAAAGCTTTTCTTTAACATCTTTCTTAAGCTCTTCAAGTGTATCAAACTCGCTTACGTCTTTTGCAAACTCGTCATCAAGCTCAGGAAGCTCTTTAACCTTAATCGAGTTAATTTTAACTTTAAACATTGCATCCTTGCCCTTTAAATTCTCAGCGTGATATTCCTCGGGGAAGGTAACGTTAACCTCTGTTTCTTCGCCTATGTTTTTGCCGATAAGCTGATCTTCAAATCCGGGAATAAACTGACCAGAACCGATGGTAAGGTCATAGTTTTCGCCCTTGCCGCCTTCAAATGCAACGCCATCGCAGAATCCTTCAAAATCTATATTTGCGATATCGTCTTTCTGAACAGCTCTGTCCTCAACGGAAACCATTCTGGAATTTCTCTCACGCATTTTCTCGATTTCCGCGTCTATATCCTTCTTAAGTGTGCGATGCGAAACCTTAGAAGCCTTTATACCCTTAAACTCGCCAAGCTCAAATTCGGGCTTGACGGTAACCTTTGCGGTAAATGTGATTCCGTTTTCCCTGCTTATCTCGCCCTTAATATCGATTTCGGGCTGGTCAACCGGGAAGATATTATTTTCTTCGATTGCTTTATCATATGCATCGGGCAGAACAATGTTTATTGCGTCTTCGTAAAAAACTTCATTCCCGTAGTATTTCTCAATTATTTTTCTGGGAGCTTTACCCCTGCGAAAGCCCTGAATGTTGATTTTACCAACATTCTTTCTGTAAGCCTTTTCTATACCGTTTTCAAACTCGTCTGCCGAAACAGTGAACTCAAAGCTTACAACATTTTTGTCGACTTTTTCTACTGTACTCATCTACAACATTCCTCTCTGCTAAATATACCTTCAATATTATAACACAAATAATAAAAAATGCAAGTGTTTTTGTGAAATTTATTCTTTTTTTCTGATATTTTTATTGTTTTTGCTCATATCATGCCTCTCCTGTCTGTATATTTATCAAAAAAGCAAGACAGATTAATTTTGCTGTAAACATAAATATTTTTTTAAAAACCTGTTTACTATTGCGCAGCGTTGTGTTATAATAATTTAAGTAAAATATGGTTAATCTGATATTGGTTATCAGAACCCGATTTTAAGGAGTGGTCTTTTTGATATTTAAAGAGCTGAAGAAATATTTTGGGCTGTTTATCCTCGGCGCGGCGCTGATTATCGTATATAAAACCTTTGATAACTTCGGAGTGATTCTTGATTTTTTTGCAAAAATTCTTAACCTTCTCACTCCGTTTTTCGTAGGTGCGGCAATCGCATTTTTACTTAGAGTTCCCTGCCGCAGACTTGAAAGAATGCTGCGCGGGTGCAAGGTTGGGTTTATACGCAAGTCAAGGCGCGGAATTTCTATTTTTCTGACATATTTTATCGTTATTGCTTCCATATCGCTTATCATTACGGCTATTATACCTCAGCTTGGCGAAAGTGTTACTCAGCTTGCCGAACAGCTGCCCGGAATGATGACCTCTCTCAGCGAATGGATAAGCTCTCTTGATATTTACGGACTTGACTTAAGCAGAGTACAGGAATTTCTCGGCAAAAACATTTTATCGGCAGAAAAGCTTGCCTCTGTTCTTGACCTTGAAAATATCGATAAATATGCCCAAAGTGTAAAAAGTGCGGGCTCGGTTATCGTAAATATTTTTCTTGGTATAATTATATCTATATATATGCTGCTTGAGCGCAGAAATATCCGTCACGCGACGTCCGTTTTTGCGCGCGCATATATTCCGCAGAAGCACCGCAGAAGCATTGCGCATTATTCCAATATGATATCAAGCTTCACAAACAGGTACATCGGCTGTCAGCTGCTTGACGCGTGCATTGTCTTCTTTTTATGCCTTATAGTATTAAGCGTTATGCGCGCACCTTATGCCGGTGTAATTGCCCTTATGGTCGGAAGCTTTAATCTTATTCCGTACTTTGGAGCAATCATTGCGGTTTTTATTTCCGCCCTTATCACGCTGGTAACGGGCGGGTTTATGAATGCGCTGATTCTTGTAATCGTTCTGATAGTTCTGCAGCAGCTTGACGCCAACATTATTCAGCCGCGTCTCGTTGCAAATTCGCTTTCCATAAAACCTCTTTATGTTATTTTGGGCGTTATTCTCGGCGGCGGTCTCTTCGGAATTATCGGAATGTTCCTCGGCGTGCCTATGGTTGCTCTTTGCAAAAACATACTTGACGATATGATTTCAAAAAAGACGGGAAGCATTAAAAAAGCTGCCAAAGCCCAAGAATAACCGCAGGTTGTTTCGGGAATTATACTGATTATTACAGAGTTATTATGAGTTATTTAAGGAGATGTTTATATTGGACACCAAAAAACTTCGTGACGGCGTTGATTTGCATATTATCAGCGCGCCAAAATTTAAAACAAATCTGCTTAGCGTATACTTTAACATACCGCTTAAGCGCGAAACGGTAACCTATGCCGCTCTTCTTCCTTCGGTTTTAAAGCGCGGCTCTGTTGACTATCCCACTATGAAGGATATGTCACGCCGACTTGATGACCTATACAGCGCCTCTGTAAGCGCAGGCGTAAGAATGAAGGGCGACGGCGAGGTTCTATACTTCACCGCGGAATACATTTCAGACAGATTTATAGGCGAAAATCTTACCTCAAAAATCGCCGAATTTCTTCACAGCTTTATCTTTTCACCGCTGACAGAGGACGGCGGCTTCAACAAAGAATATACCAAAAGCGAAAAAATTAATCTAAGAAACGCGATTTCCGGTCTTGTAAATGACAAAAAGGCGTATGCCGAGTTCAAGTGCCGCGAAGCGATGTTCGGCAAAGACGGCTACGGAATGTTTGAGGCAGGCTATGCCGAAGACCTTGACGAAATCACTCCGCAAAGTCTTTATAAATTTTACTGCGATGTATTAAAAAATGCAAAAATCGATATATTTATAAGCGGAACGCTTGATGAGGCAAGCATTTCCGAAACCGAGAGGATTCTCGGCAGCGCATTTGAGCCGCGCGAGGCAAACTATATCGGCACGCTGATTGCCTCCTCTGACGATGTCAGCCTTAAAAATGTGACCGAGGACGCAGATGTTGTTCAAAGCAAGCTTTGTATGGGTATGCGCTGCGGCACAGAGCCCGTCGGCGACGAATTTTATGCAATCACTCTGGCAAGCTGCATCTTTGGCGGAAGCCCGTTTTCAAAGCTGTTTGCCAATGTCCGTGAGAAGCTGAGCCTTGCCTATTATGCCGTTGCAAGATATTCGAGATTTAAAAGTGTTATGATGATAAGCTCGGGCATACAGACCGAAAACTTTAAAGCGGCATATGACGAAATTATGCTTCAGTTTAAAAAAATGCAGGATGGCGAAATAGACGATTTTGAAATCGAATCCGCTAAAAAATATCTTGCGAATGCGTACAACTCGCTTTCAGACAGTCTGTACGGAATGGAAGATTATTATCTCAGTCAATGTATTATGGGCAGCACACAAAGCATCGAAGAGCTTTTAGACGGTGTACTTTCAGTTGACAAAAAGCGCGTCTGCGAAGTGATGAAGAAGGTTAAACCCGATACCGTATATTTCTTAAAAGGCAAATCAGCCGGGGAGGCAGAATAATGGATATTAAAAAGATTTCAAACACAGCACTTGATGAAGAAATGCAATACGCCGTCCATAAAAGCGGACTGCGCGTTTATGTCTTTCCCAAAAAGGGATTTTCAAAATACTATGCAATTTACGGAACGGATTACGGCTCGCTTAACCAAACATTTACTGTTCCGGGCGAAGATAAAGATATTACCGTTCCCGACGGCATTGCTCATTATCTTGAGCACAAAATGTTTGAGGAGGAAGACGGCAGCGATGCATTTGAAAAGTTTGCCCTGACAGGCGCGTCAAGCAACGCATATACCTCGTTTGACCTCACAGCCTATCTTTTTTCGTGCACCGATAAATTTTATGAAAACCTTGACATTCTGCTTGAATTTGTAAACCACCCGCACTTTACGGAAGAAAATGTTGCAAAAGAGCAGGGTATAATCGGTCAGGAAATCAAAATGTACGATGATGACCCGGAATGGCGTGTTTTCTTTAACTCGCTTAAAGCAATGTTTCATAACAATCCCGTTAAAATTGACATTGCCGGCACGGTTGAAAGCATATCGCATATCACGCCCGAAATTCTTTACAAATGCTATAATACCTTTTATAATCCCGCAAATATGCTTCTTGTTCTTGTCGGGGATATTGATATAAACGAAGCAATGAAGTATGTAGACAAGCACATCTCACCCGAAAGAAATCTCGGCAAGGTTAAATGCCCCGAGGTGGCTGAGCCGAAAGAGAGGGTTCAAGAATATATCGAGCAAAAGCTGTCAGTCTCTCAGCCTATGTTCCGCGCCGCTTTTAAGGATAATATGCCTTATATGACAGGCGATGAGCTGCTTAAAAAGGAGATAGCGACCGAGATTATTCTCGAGGCGGTATTTGGCAGAAGCAGCGACTTTTATCTTGACCTATACGAAAAAGGTCTTATCGATTCCACCTTCGGAACAGAAACGGATATCGAACACGAATACGGGTTTACACTTATCGGCGGCGAATCGAAAGCGCCCGAAGAGGTTTATAAAGAAATTAAAAAAGTTCTTGACAAATGCGCAAATGACGGCATAGACAAGGCTGCGGCAGAGCGTGCAAAAAAAGTTTTAATTTCCCGCGATATAAGCCTTTTTAACAATGTTGAAGCAATGGGAAACGCGTTTATAAGACAGCTTAAAAACAACCAGAATCCGCTGAATTACAAAAATGCTGTTCAAAGCGTAACATACGAAGATATTATGAATCGTCTGGCCGAACATTTTGACACTTCAAATTCTGTTCTTTCGGTTGTCAGACCCATTTAAACGGAGCGATTATTATGACTAACGTTATTACTTTTCCAAGGCTCGGCTTATCCTTTACTTTAAACCGGGCGGCCATAGCAATTGGCAATTTTTCGGTATATTGGTACGGACTTATTATTACCTTCGGAATGCTTCTCGCGATTCTTTACGGTCTGCGCGAATCAAAGTTTTGCGGCATAAGCTCTGACGACTTTTTCAATATGCTGATAATCGCAATTCCCGTTTCTATAATCTGCGCAAGGGCATACTATGTAATATTCAGCTGGGATATGTACAAAGATAACATAGCCGATGTATTTGACATTCGCGGCGGAGGTCTTGCTATATACGGCGGCGTAATCGGCGCGGCGGCAACCGTCATTATCTACTGCCGCGCAAAAAAAATAAGCCTCGGTTTGGTCCTGGATATGCTTGCCGTCGGACTTCTTATAGGACAGTCGATAGGCAGATGGGGAAACTTCGTAAACGGCGAGGCTTTCGGCGCGGCAACCTCTCTTCCGTGGGGAATGACTGTTTACACAGACGGCAGACTTATCGCCGAAAGTGTTCATCCGACCTTTTTTTACGAATCCTTGTGGAACTTTATCGGTATATGGGTTCTTCTGTTATACAAACGCCGCAAAAAGGCAAACGGAGAGCTTTTCTGTGCATATCTTATCTGGTACGGCGCGGGCAGAACCTTTATTGAAGGGCTGCGAGCCGACTCGTTATACTTAGGCGCATTTCGCGTGTCACAGCTTTTGGCTGCGTTGACCGCAATTTTGGGAATCGTAATTATAATTTATTTAAGAAAAAAAGCGTCTCACAATACGTGAGACGTTTTTTCAGTTACTTAACTTCAACATTAAGCTCGCCGTTTTTCTCTGTTACATATGCGGTCTGTCCGCCCGAAAGCTCGCCCGAAATCAGCTTCTGCGCAAGCGAATCTTCTATATACCTCTCTATATAGCGGCGCATAGGTCTTGCGCCGTATTCCTTTTTATAGGATTTATTGAGGATAACGTTTTTGGCGTCCCCGCTTACATCAAGCATAATATTCTTTTCCTTAAGTCCGTCGTTTAAATCATCAAGCATAAGCTCGATTATCTTTATAAGCTCATCGTGATTAAGTTCTTTAAATATAACCGTCTCGTCAACTCTATTTAAAAACTCGGGTCTAAAAAGGTTCTTTAAGGCTCGCTCGGTTTTAAATGAAATACTGTCGTCTTCTTCGTTAAAGCCGACTACGTTTGAACGCTGGTCGCTTCCCGCATTTGATGTCATTATAATAATCGTGTTTTCAAACGATACTGTTTTTCCGTGGCTGTCCGTAATTCTTCCGTCATCCAAAATCTGAAGAAGAATATTGAATATATCGGGATGAGCCTTCTCGATTTCGTCAAGCAGAATCACCGAGTATGGGTGCCTGCGTATCTTCTCAGTCAGCTGACCCGCCTCATCATATCCAACGTATCCGGGAGGTGAACCGATAATTTTTGCCACCGAATGTTTCTCCATATACTCTGACATATCAAGGCGGATAAGGGATTCCTGTCCCTCAAATACTTCGTCAGCAATGCGCTTTACAAGCTCTGTTTTACCGACACCCGTAGGTCCCACAAATATAAACGAAACAGGTCGGTGCTTTAAGCTGATGCCTGCACGCTTGCGGCGTATTGCACGCGCCACCGCGGCGACCGCCTCGTCCTGACCGATTAGGCGTTTATGAAGCCTTTTTTCAAGGTTAACAAGCCGCTGCGTCTCATACTCGCTTATATGCTTAACGGGAATTTTAGTCCAAAGCTCTATAACAGAGGCTATATCATCAGCGGTTAAATCAACCGCTACTCCCTCTTTTTCTATCTCCTCTATTTTTGCGTTTACCCTTAAGCTTCGGCTTTTCAGCTCTGCCGAACGCTCGTAAAGACTGCATTCTTTGCTTTTAAGCTCGCTCAATTTTTCATAGCTTTGATTATCGGAACTCTCCGTCTGTTTCTCGGTTTGCTTTTCTATCTGCTCTCTTACCTCTGTAAGCTCGTCATTTACCGAGTCCGTATCGGCAGAGATTGCCGAAAGCTCTTCCTTAAGCTTTTCAAGCTCAATCAGCTTTTTATTTTCAAGATTGGCTCTTGACGCCGCCTCATCGATAACGTCTATCGCCTTGTCGGGCAGAAATCTGTCGCTGATATATCTCTCTGACAGCACCGCCGCCGTGCGGATAAGTTCATCAGAGATTCTGACCTTATGATAGTCCTCGTAATACGGTTTAATTCCCTTTAAAATTTCAATCGTCTCTTCAACCGACGGTTCTTCAACGGTCACGGTCTGAAATCTTCGTTCCAACGCGGCATCTTTTTCTATGTGCTTTCTGTACTCTTCAAGAGTTGTTGCGCCTATAACCTGAATTTCTCCGCGTGAAAGTGCCGGCTTTAAGATGTTGCCCGCGCTCATTCCGCCCTCCGCATCGCCTGCGGATGAAATTGTATGAATCTCATCAATTACAAGAATAATATTACCCGCGCGTTTTACCTCTTCTATTATATTTCTGAGCCGCGATTCAAACTGACCGCGGAACTGCGTTCCCGCAACAACGGCGGTCATATCCAGCATATAAATTTCATATTTTAAAAGCTTTGCGGGGACATCACCGTTTACTATTTTAAGCGCAAGCCCCTCTGCTATGGCTGTCTTTCCAACACCCGGCTCGCCGATTAAGCAGGGATTATTTTTGGTACGTCTGTTTAAAATCTGCGCAGTTCTGTCAAGCTCGCGTTCTCTGCCGATTACCGCGTCTATTTCACCCTTGCGTGCCTTTTCGGTAAGATTCACGCCAAAATGTTCAAGATTCTTAAGCTTTTTGTCCTTACGCTCTTTCTTCTTGGATTTTGTATCTTTTGAAGTTTCTTTTTCAGAATCCTTGTCTCCGCTGTTTCTGCCGAATATTTTATTCATAAACTCAAGCGGATTCTTCTGCATACTGCGGCTCATCGACTCATCGTCGCCGTCAGGTTCATCATCTAAATCACCGTTGATATCCGCATCCATTTCCTCCATCATCTCTGCCATTTCACGGTTTAAACCGTCCATTTCTTCGGCGTTGATACCCATACCCTTCATTATATCGTTAACAGGACCGAGATTAAGCTCTTTTGCGCAGGACAGACAATATCCCTCGTTTTTGGTGGTTCCGTCCGTGTCGATTCTGGTAACATAAACAACAGCAAGATTTTTCTTGCATTTGCAGCATAACACATTGCTCATATCTGTCACACCTTTCAAATGAGTTAATCAGTATTATATCACATAAAAATGAATATTTCAAGTACATATTAAAAAAACCGCCCCGATATACGGGGCGGCATATATACATCTTATTCTTCGATTCTTCTGAGGTTGATTCTGCCTTTCTTCTCATCAATTTCTATAACCTCAACCTTAACCGTGTCACCGATATTTACAACATCCGTAACCTTTTCAACTCTGCCCTTGGCAAGCTTTGAAATGTGGATAAGTCCGTCCTTGCCGGGAAGAATATTTACAAAAGCACCAAAGTCAAGCACGCTTACAACCTTGCCTTCATAAATCTCACCGACTTCAGGCTCTTTGATGATATCTTCTATCATCTTCTTCGCCTTTGCCCCCGACTCTTCGCCGACAGCGGCAATAAATACCTGTCCGTCGTCTTCAATGCTGATTTTCGCACCTGTCTCTGCCTGGATTCCCTGTATAACCTTTCCGCCCGAACCGATTACTTCGCGAATCTTGTCAACAGGAATGGTCATATTGATAATCTTTGGCGCGTACGGCGAAATTTCCGCTCTCGGTTCCGCAATCGCTTTAAGCATAACTTCGTCCAAAATATAGAATCTTGCATTCTTTGTCTGTTCAAGCGCTGTTCTGATTATCTCGGGTGTGAGTCCGTCAACCTTTAAATCCATCTGAATGGCTGTGATACCCTTCTTTGTTCCCGCAACCTTGAAGTCCATATCGCCGAAGAAGTCTTCAACACCTTGAATATCAACCATTGTAAGGAAGTTATCATCATTATCGGGGTCGGTTATAAGACCTACCGAAATACCTGCAACCGGAGCCTTAATGGGAACGCCTGCATCCATAAGAGCAAGAGTGCTTCCGCAGATACTGCCCTGCGAAGTAGAACCGTTTGAGCTTAAAACCTCTGACACAAGGCGGATAGCATAAGGAAATTCTTCTTCTGACGGAAGAACGGGCACAAGTGCGCGTTCTGCCAAAGCACCGTGACCGATTTCACGGCGTCCCGGTCCGCGTGAGGGACGTGTCTCGCCCACGCTGTAAGACGGGAAGTTATAGTGATGCAGATATCTTCTGTACTCTTCGTTGTCAAGTCCGTCGATAATTTTTGCGTCATCAAGCGAACCGAGGGTAGCAACCGTAAGAACCTGAGTCTGACCTCTGCTGAACAGACCGCTGCCGTGAGTTCTCGGCAAGAGACCAACCTCAGCCGAAAGCGGACGAATCTCAAGGATTCCTCTGCCGTCAACACGCTTTTTGTCATACATAAGCCAGTTTCTTACAACCGTCTTCTGAAGCTTATAAAGCGCCTCATCTATCTGAACCTGAAATTCTTCTTTGGGGTACTTCTCTTCAAAATGATTGTATACATCCTCATAAACAACCAAAAGTCTTGCATCACGAACCGTCTTGTCATCCGTATCCATCGCCTGCTTAACCATTTCTTCCGCATAGCCCTTGATATCCGCAAAAAGCTCTTCGTCTACGACCATATGCTCATACTCAAACTTAGGCTTTCCGATTTCGTCCTGAATTTTTTGGATAAAATCACAAAGCTTTTTGATTTCCTCGTGAGCAAACATAATCGCGTCAAACATAACGTCTTCGGGAACCTCGTTGGCACCCGCTTCAATCATAACGACCTTCTTCTTGCTGCCCGCAACGGTAAGGTTCATTTGGCTGATTTCTCTCTGCTCTTCGGTCGGGTTTATTACAAACTCGCCGTTGACCAAGCCTACGTAAACAGCCGCAATAGGACCGTTAAAAGGAATATCCGATACGCTGACAGCAGCCGAAGAACCAATCATAGCGCAAAACTCGGGCGCGTTGTCCTGCTCAACCGAGAGAACGGTTGAAACGATAGATACGTCGTTTCTCAAATCCTTGGGGAAGAGTGGACGCATAGGTCTGTCGATAACGCGCGATGTTAATATTGCATTCTCTGACGGTCTGCCCTCGCGGCGTGTAAAGCCGCCAGGAATTTTGCCGACAGCATACATTTTTTCTTCATAATCGATGCTGAGCGGAAAGAAGTCGATTCCGTCACGGGGCTTGTCCGATGCGGTAGCGGCGGTAACAACTACAGTATCGCCGTAGCGAACCAGAACCGAACCGTTAGCTAAACCTGCAACCTTACCGAATTCAAGCGAAAGCGGTCTGCCCGCAACCACTGTTTCATAAATTTTTGACATAAAGTTTACCTCCTCATTTAACCAAAGCCGCGGGAGGCTTGCCTTAGCACTTAAAAACAAGCACTTTAATTTAATGCGTGTTTTTAACTGCTAAAATCAAACTCTGCCCGAAGCGGTTTAATAATTTACAAAAAACGTCAAAAGGGCAGCCGAACAAACAGCTGCCCATATGCGCATTTTAGTGTCTGAGACCCAGCTTGCTTACAATAGCACGATATCTTTCGATATCCTTCTTTGCAAGGTAACTCAAAAAGCTGCGTCTTACGCCGACCATTTTAAGAAGACCGCGTCTTGAGTGATGGTCCTTCTTGTGAGACTTAAGATGCTCATTAAGATGGTCGATTCTGTAAGTAAGCAACGCAATCTGAACCTCGGGCGAGCCTGTGTCACCCTCGTGAGTTGCATACTTATTGATAATTTCCTGCTTGATGTCCTTATCCATTGTCTGTTTCACCTCCGTTAATTTATAACCCCTGAAAGCCCGGAATAGGGCGGTGAATCCTCTGCCCCATACTCTGCGCTTTAGTTGCCAACAAATATAGTACCACAACGCAGTTGATTTGTCAATAAATTTTTAGAATATTTTTGAAATTATTTTTAAAAATATTCTACTGCTCTTTTGCCTCGGCGATAATCTTTTCCGCTATGTTTGAGGGCGCCTCCTGATAGCGGTCAAACTCAAACTCAAAGTCGCCGCGCGCCTGGGTCATACTTCTTAGGTCGGACGAATAGCTGTGCATCTCCGCCATAGGAACCTCTCCCTCTATCTCGGTCATTCCGCTGCCCGCAGGGTTCATTCCGAGCATTTGCCCGCGGCGCTTGTTGATATCGCCGATTATATCGCCCGTATAATTATCGGGAACAGTAACCTTAAGATGTCCGATAGGTTCAAGTATAACGGGCGACGCCTGTGCCATTCCGGCTTTATACGCGAGGTTTGCGGCAATCTTAAACGCCATTTCGCTTGAATCGACATCGTGATATGAGCCGTCAACAAGCGTTGCTTTTAGACCCGCCATCGGATATCCCGCAAGAACACCGTGCTGCATAGATTCAAGCAGACCCTTTTCAACCGCAGGGAAGTACCCCTTCGGAACGCTTCCGCCAAAGACCTTTTCTTCAAACACAAGTCCGTCATCGTAAGGCTCAAACTCAATCCAGACGTGTCCGTACTGTCCGTGACCGCCCGACTGCTTTTTGTGCTTACCCTCGGCTTTAACCGCCTTGCGTATTGCCTCGCGGTAAGGAACCTTCGGCGGCTCGAACGAAACGTCAACACCGAACTTATTCTTAAGCTTACTTACTATTACTTCTATATGCTGGTCGCCCAAGCCTTTTAAAATCTGCTGACGCGTCTCTTTGTTTGTCTCAAGCTTAAAGGTCTTATCCTCTTCCATCAGCTTGGTAAGCCCCTGTGCAATCTTATCCTCGTCTCCCTTCACCTTTGAGACAATGGCAAGTGACATATTGGGCTTTGCAAAGTCTATTCCTTCAAGCTTAAGCGGATGGTTAAGACCGCTCAGCGTGTCTCCTGTTGCGGTTTTTGTAAGCTTGGCAACAGCGCCTATATCGCCGGCGCTCAATTTTGAAACCTCAACCTGCTTTTTGCCGTTAACCACATATATTTTACCGATTTTTTCGTTTATATCTTTATTCATATTATAAACGGTGGTGTCGGGCGTCATTACGCCCGAATATACTTTAAAGTACGAAAGCTTTCCGACATACGGGTCGGCAACGGTTTTAAATACCAAAGCCGACATCGGGTCACTTACATCAACCTTTATGCGTGATGTGCTTCCGTCCTTCTTCTCTGCCATAATAAATTCATCGCTACTGTCGGGTGCGGGGAAGTATGCGTCAATCGCGTTCATAAGCGAGGATATTCCAAGCTTGTGATATGCGCTTCCGCACAGAACAGGCACAATATCACCTGCCGCAACACCGGCACGCAAAGCCGAATACATCTCGGGCAATGTAAATTCCTCACCCGCAAAATATTTATCCATCAGTTCTTCGGATGTCTCGGCAACAGCCTCGCATATCATATTGCGAAGCTCTTCAAGCTCGTCTCCGACCTCTGCGGGCATTTCCGCCGTAACCGTTCTGTTTCCGTCAAACTTTCTTGCCTCGCGCTCTACAATATTCACAAAGCCCGTTATCTTGTCCCCCTCGCGTATGGGAAGCTGGAAAGGTGCGATTCTCTTACCGAACTTATCCTTAAGCTGCTGCATAACGCCCTGATAATTAACGCGCTCGTCATCTACCTTATTTATAAATATAAGCCGCGGAAGCTTTCTGTCCTCGCAATACTTCCACGCCTTTTCCGCGCCGACGCTTACGCCCGACTTTCCGCTGAGAACGATAACGGCCGCATCGGATACGCGCACGGCCTCTTGTACCTCTCCTACAAAGTCGAAGTATCCGGGGGTGTCGAGTATATTAAATTTAACGCCGTGCCACTCGCAGGAGGCAAGGGCGGTGCTTATCGAAAACTTGCGTTTTATTTCCTCGGGGTCGAAATCCATAACCGTGTTGCCGTCAGCTGTTCTGCCCAGTCTGTCTGTGTTTCCTGCGGTAAAAAGCATAGCCTCGGCAAGAGAAGTCTTGCCTGAATTTCCATGTCCCAGTAAACAAAAGTTTTTAATGTTGGCGGTGTCATACAATTTCATAACTATCATAACCTTTCTGCCCGTAGGTCTGTGGATTTAAAAGCCGTTCTGTGCTGCGTCACGGGCGGACAAAGCTCAGCTTCGGAGGCGAAAACGCAATAAATCAAAGTCTGATTCAATATATGTATAATGCCTCCGTTATCTTAATTTTAACTTATTTCCAATTATAAATCAACCGAATAATCAACAATAATATTTTATAATTTTAGTTAATTTGCACAATTTTTAATTTTAGCTGTCAAGAGCCGAATTTTTATGGCTGTACCTCGTAACAAAAACCAATCCCCGTCCATATGATAATAGTGACCGCAGCCTGCACGGTCTTTCTAATATATTTGCAGACGGAAAGGTTGAATTTTATGAGTGACAGAAATGAAAGAAACCGCAGAAACGCAAGCGGTTCGGGCAATTGCTTCACTGTATGCGAAGCCCCCGATACATCCGCCGCAGAAGCTGCGGCTGCCGCGGCGGACGCGGCGGATGAAGCTACCCAAACGCGCAGACGCCGTGCGTCCGAGTTTGCGGAACCTGTATGCATCAGCACAAATCAGATTTATGACTCGTGCCGCGACCGTGACTGCGTTTCAAACGCGAGAGTTTATCTTACCGAAGATGACCAGGAGTTAATAGATAACGCAATAAACGTAAAACTTAAAAAGGCTGAAATCATCTGGGTTTATACCAATATCGAACCGCTCTCATTCAATAACGGTTATTTCTCGGTTGATTTAAAATTCTTTGTGCGCACAACGCTTGATGTCTTTACGGGCGTTCGCAATCCCACAAGGATATACGGACTTTCTACATTTGATAAGCGCGTAATACTCTTCGGCTCGGAAGGAAACTCTAAAATATTCAAGTCAGAGTTTAACCGCGGAAGCAACTGTGATATCTCTAACAGTTGGCAGTGCACCGGTATGCCGACTGTTGTGGTTGAAACGGTTGAACCTGTTTCTCTCAGCGCCAAATTGGTAGAGCCGGATCGCTGCAACTGCTGCTGCGACTGTGACGACGATACACCCGCAACGCTTTCTACAACAGGCTCTGCTGACTTCTTCCCCGAGAATATCTGCAGCTGTTTTGATGACGATCTTGTTATCTCTGACAATGTAAGACACGTTGTTGTTTCGTACGGATTATTCTCAATCATACGTCTTGAAAGAGATACTCAGCTTTTAATTGACGCTGTTGACTTCTGCATTCCCACACAGGAATGCCCATCAGCGACGGAAGGAAATCCCTGTAACCTCTTTAATGATATAAGATTCCCGATTGACGAATTTTTCCCGTCGCAGAGAAGCTCTGCTGACGATAATAACCACCGCTGCGGATGCGGATGCTCGGGCAATTCTGGAACCGCGCGCGAAAGCCGCTGCAACTGCGGTAACTGAAACACCATTCGCCGATTAAACTGATTTATATGTCGTGCAAATGAGCGTTAATCCTCGTTTGCACGACTTTTTGTGCAACTTTTTGCCGTAATTTGCTTGTAATTCTCCGCAAAAACCTATATAATTATACAGGTATACTATTAATGAAACGGAGAACAGCTAATGACAAACAAAAATAATCTTAAAGGCAGTCTTATTCTTATGATTACAGCTATGGTATGGGGCGCAAGTTTTGTATCGCAAAGCGTCGGCGCAAGCATTCTCGGTCCCAACAGCTTTAACGGAATCCGTATGCTTCTCGGTGCCGTTGCTCTTCTTCCGCTTGCAATTGTGACCGAGAAAAAATCGGCTCCTTCTCCGCAGGCAAAAAAGAAGCTTATATTTAGCGGTATGCTTTGCGGAACGGTTCTTTGTGCCGCAAGCACCGTTCAAACCTGGGGTATACAATATACAACCGCAGGAAAATCGGGATTTATAACCGCTATGTATATTATTTTTGTTCCTATTATAAGCGTGGTCATCGGTAAAAAAATTACTCTTAAAACGGTTGTGTGCGCTCTTATTGCCCTTGTCGGGCTGTATATGCTAAGCGTTGCCGGAAACGGCGGGTCAATTAACCGCGGCGACATTATCACACTTGTGTGCGCGGTTCTGTTTGCTATACATATTATTCTGATAGACATAACCGCGGGAGATGTAAACGTTATCACCTTTTCGTGCATTCAGTTTTTTATGAACGCACTTATAAACATACCCCTGTGCCTTATCTTTGAGCACCCGACGCTTGATTCGGTTTTGCAAAGCACAATACCGCTGCTTTATTCGGGTCTGATGTCGTGCGGCGTTGCCTACACTCTTCAGCCCCTCGGTCAAAGATACGCCGACCCATCGACCGCGTCTATTATAATGAGTATGGAATCCGTTTTTGCGGTCATCTTCGGAATAATTTTGCTGCACAATGTTCCGACCGCTGTCGAGATTGCAGGGTGTGTAATTATGTTTGCGGCAATAGTTTTAAGCCAGCTTAATTTATTTGAGAATAAAACGGGGGTAAAATTATCGTGAACGAGGGTAAAACAAATCAAAAAATTCTTGTTTCCGCCTGTCTTTACGGTAAGTGTACAAGATACGACGGCAAATGCAGTCCCATAACCCATCCGTCTTTCGATAGCCTTAAACAGCGCGGACTGCTTGTTCCCGTCTGTCCGGAGGTTCTCGGCGGGCTGTCCACGCCGAGAATCCCGTCCGAAATAAAAGACGGAGAGGTTATAAACAGGCTTGGCGATGTGGTAATGAAACAATTTGTCCGCGGCGCAAGGTGCGCACTTCAAACCGCCTTGCAAAACGGAATAAAAACGGCAATTTTAAAAGACAACAGCCCCTCGTGCGGCTCGACGCATATATATGACGGAAGCTTCAGCGGAAGAAAAATCCGCGGCGAAGGCGTATTTGCCAAGATGCTTCGCGAGAACGGAATCACCGTTCTGACCGAAAACGATACGGACAAGCTTTGCGGCCTTTAAGCCGCACGAAAAATCTGATTTACATAGAGAGTGTTGTTACAGAAACTATAAAAAATAATTCAAGGCAATCCTCTCATTTATATCAATTAATCAGCATTTACATTAACTTATTTTTTACGGTTCATAAACCAAATTTCCTTTACTGTCATAAACCTTATAGCCTTCCGCTTTATGCGCATCGGCCGTCTTTTTTGCATTATCCAGAATTTTAAAGGCCCCTACTTGTGATGCAACATCGCTTGCCGATTTACGAACTCGAAAAAGCGAATCATTAACCTGCTCGTTATTCCTATCTTTAGCTTGCTCGTTATTCTTATTTTTGTCTTCGGTTTTATCCTTTTTATTTTTAGATAACAGTTTGTTTTTAGCGTCATTAAGGCTGCTATAAGTTCCCAATCTGTTTAAATCCTTATCAAGAGCTACCCAAACTGTACGCATAGCATATGGTTGACCGTATAAAGCCATCATTGTTTGTTGTGTACGGCTGTCTGCATTTGCTTTCCATATATTATATACATTTTCAGGGAAAACACCATTCCAATTATAAGCCATTTTGGTTTCAGTACCTATATAATACATAGGTACTGCATTATCATCTTCAAAAAGAATCGTAATATCGTCAGCGGAGTTTATATTAGGAAATGTTTGTGTAGCAGAATTGCTTACAATCTTTCTCGCTTTCGTTGTATCAATAATCCCGTTTTTCCCTGTTACTTCTCTTAAATATTCCCTTGCATATTCCGCATTTTCCAGACACCCCAAGCCGTACTTTTCCAAATACTTTTTATAGATAATCATATTTTTAATATTTGTATCTAAATCGGAAACCTGAAACTCGTCATATATTACGTTTAGAGGCACAAATCTTGTTACTGTATCAGCTAATTTTTGGGTTTTGGTATTTACAATTACGGGAATATATTTATTATCGTGATTAAATAAAATTAATTTATTATAATCACTGCTGTCTAATCCCTTTATAGCATTTTCCAAATTAATAACTTTCTCGACCTTTACATCTTTAACCTCTGATTGTGAAAATCCGTTTTCAACAAGTATTTTTTGCAACTTCCTGTTTGAAACTCCGTATCCGCAAGATGTCAAACCAAAACAAAGTGCAAATATGAGTATGTATATCATTATTTTTTTAAATTTCATATGTATTCCCCCGACAGTTTTTTTCATTCATAATTCAAGAATCTTTTTTTAACATAATTGCAAAATATGATGCTTCGCCATCATCATAATAAAAAAACTTTTTGTTGTTATATATCGTACTGTAATCGCTGCTCTGCCGTAATTTTCCCCAGATTTCATCTTCGAATTTGGGCTTATCTATACTTTTGTCTACCGAAATCGCTAACCAATAATACTGTTTTAAAACAGCCTCCATCGCACTTTCATTTGCCGTCATAATTATATTGTTGTCGAAAAACAAGTCGACATATATAGCATTATGACTATTTGCATCTTCTACCACATTTACACCACCCAAATTACCTTTAAAAAAGTATGTATATATATTGATTTTTCTGCCGTCATCGGTTTGGTTATTTTCCAGAGAATAATTTTTTAACGAAAACAAATCTATGGCTTCTTGTGATGAGTCGGGACTATCTGCAACCATTTCGTTAAAATTTTTTACTACCTCGTCAACAGTAACCCCGAAATCATAGGTATTTGCCATATTTTTATCTTTCTGCTGAGAGATATTGTTATCATTTTTTTCAAAAGTTTTATCGGACGCAGATATTCCTTCATTTTGAAAACCCGACTTTTTTATTTCATCATTTTGTTTTGTGCAAGCAACCAGGTTTAAAAGTATTGTAAACAACAAAATCATTTGTATAATTTTTTTCATTTATATTCCCTTCTTTTATTTTCTTATTTTATATAATTATTTATATATTCCATAGCGGCATCTCTATCCTTGGAAGAGTTAAAACCAAATTTATAGTTTTTCCCGTTATTTACAAAAAGCTTTAATCCGGCTCCGCCTAAAAAGAAATATGTATCCGTTTTCAAGATTTGATTTAACGGTACTGATGTATTACCTTTTGAAATCAAAGCAATAACGCCACACATTAATAAATTGCCCTTAGACTTCGACCATATAATATTTTTATTGGTTGCCGTATCAGAACCTACCGTTGCTGTTAAAGTTCCGGAAGTTCCGACATTCATAAATTTATGTGTTTCACTTAATGTAATAGAAGAAACATATTCTTTTACATCAATCGTACAAGCTGCTGTCAGCTGACACTCCTCTGTTGTAACAATGATTACGCAGGAGCCACCCTTTACTGCTGTTACAACACCCATTTCATCAACGGTTGCAACATCAGGATCACTTGAACGATACGTTACATTCTTATTTTCAGCATCATACGGCTCGATATTCGGAATAATCGCATACTTTGCACCTACCCATAATTCCTGATAATCAGAATTTAAGGTAATACCTGTTA